>Ga0307512_10000002_pt1 | contig 259606 bp, 260 predicted proteins | sample 14_EM_MG_FD_200267 | JGI IMG/M metagenome (GOLD analysis project Ga0307512, IMG submission 200267) | Populus trichocarpa ectomycorrhiza microbial communities from riparian zone in the Pacific Northwest, United States - 14_EM | ecosystem: Host-associated > Plants > Roots > Unclassified... | reverse complement strand
TGGACAAGCTTTCACCTTAGTCCTTAGTCCACCCCACCACAACACAACTCTCGTCCCACAATCTACAACGATGGCATCCCAACTACTCCCTCTCGGTATTTTGCTCTCCTCTGCTAAAAGTGTCCACAGCTTACAGAATCTTTAGAGTTGGTCGATAAGTGTGTGGGTTCACGGATATGGGTGGTTATGAAGAGCGAGAAGGGTATGTTTCGAGCTCAAAAAACAGCGCGGGGCTGACAGGGTACAGAGTTCAGCGGCACGCTGGTTGGATTCGATGACTACGTCAGTGAGTTGACCTCAGAACCTCACCTTTGTGAGACTTGACTGATGCATTTCACAGACATGGTTCTTGAGGATGTAACTGAATAGTACGAAGCGTGGCTCTCGATGTCTGAACGGACTACGAAGCTAATCGCAGTGTTCTCAATAGCGAACCTACCGGGGAACAAATCAAGCTTCAGAAGATTCTGCTAAACGGAAACAATATCTGCATGGTACGGCAATCCGGAGTTTGTAGTACGATGGCCTTGAAATGCTGACGAAATCACAGTTGATTCCTGGAGGAGATGGTCCTGGTGGTGCATAATACATTTTTCCTTAGGTCGCAAGTGTTTGGATAGTCACGGCCCATAACTTTGGGACAATAATGTTATCAGCTCCACATGGGACCACTTGCGTGATGTGTTATTCTACGTTGCTCCACTGTGTAATGAACCATCCGGACGTTTCTTTCAGTCTTTTCTTATTCCCCAGCTTCATCGATATCTTGTCCAGCCTTTTTCGCCCCCTTGGATTTCTTACCGCCTCTCTTGCCTCTGTGGGTTCGCTTCTTGTGTTGAGAGCCTTCGTGGCCCTCATCTGGGGGTTCCTCCACCTGTTATTGGTCAATGTGGTTAGGCGAGATAAAGATAGGATATATACCTCAGCTTTTACCACCGTTACATTCACAGCTTTTGGCGAAATATCACAATTGTTGAGTCTTCGCAGCGATCCTAGCCAAACCAGCGCCGAACAAGCGATTGAGATCCATGGCGGCAGCTCCCTTACCCCAACTCCCTTCACAAAAACGATGCCATTTGCAAGCCATGCAAGGGCAAGTATACGTAATATCTTGAGACTGTATCAGTATCTCATCTCGCTCCATGCGCAGGAATCCCCTTACTACAGTGCGCACGGCAACAGTGGAAGCGTCGTGTGATGTTGGAAGCGCGAGATATAATTGTGCAAGTGACACTGCAAGCATCATAACCCAAACGATCTTCCAGGTTATATAGAGCTAGTTATATGGCAAAATGTAAGTATGGGTGTCAATCAATTGTGGTGGCAGACAAAAGCTACATATGCCATATCCAAAGGAGATAATTCGGGATTTTCCACTATGCTGTGCATCGGAGGGATATGTGAACCGCGCTTCATGTGGCTAACGGTGCTCGTGAGCCCTAAGACGGCCGCAAGAAGAAGAGGTTGACTTAGTGCCATCTTGTACAATGAAATGAGGCTATGGCGAGATAAATGGTGCACCGGTGGATGAAAATTGTTGCTTGTCTACGCTGCCGTTACTCGGTACTCTACAGTAGAACCAGGTTGAGTTCGCCAAGGATTGATGATGTTCTAGAAGCGAGTCTACTCGTACTTGTCTTGTTGAGAAAAAGCACTGATCCGTGCTTCAGTTCATGAAGGGAGCTCATACTCAGTCGCTGGTGTAACTTTGCCAGTAGCGGGAAATTTTGGAGCTCCGTCGTACAAATTCACACTGCGGCTTCATAAGCTGTCACCCAACGTTCGGGTTCGTTTGAGCAAGGGTAGGTTTCTTGGCGGAGGACCTCGTCGTCACCTCCTCCTTTCATTGATTGCCGGCTCATCTCCACCTTACCACAAAGCCCCCCCATATTGCAAACTCTGTACACCAATATCAACAGACGTTCTCTCAAATGTATTCCCAGACCGGGGGAGGATTCCTCAACCCCAATGCTGGTCGTACCGGCACACCGCTGTACGGTCAGCAGCAGCAACAACAGCAACAGCAGCAACCTCAGAGCGGTTTTCCCGGCCAAATGAACCCCCAACCTACGGGATATATGGGATATCAGCAAACCGGGTTTCCCGGCCAACAGCAGCCACTGCAGTCGCAATTCACTGGGTACCCCGGTCAACAGCCACAACTACAACAACAACAGCAACCTCCGCAGCTTCAGCAACAGTTTACAGGCTATCCAGGTCAACAGCAACAACAGCAACCTTTACAACAGCAGTATACCGGATTCCCGGGCCAGATCTCCGGTGGGTTCGGCAGTGGAACCCCTGGTGTACCAGCTATACCTTCTATACCCCCTATACCGCAGATTCCTCAAGTGATTCAGCAACAGCAGCAACAGCAGCAACCAACCCCGCAACCTACCGCACCAATGGCCACGCCTGCCAGTGGGAGTATTGTTAAGATACCCAATGTCAGGTTGTCATTCATCACACAGGAGGATCAGGGAAAGTTTGAACAGCTGTTCAAAGCGGCAGTTGGGAATGGGCAAGCTCTGACCGGTGAGTGTCTACTTCGGAAACTCAGCATCTCGATTGCTTACGTCTAGGCCAGGTGATCGAGCCCGAACGATTCTCATGAAGTCTAGTCTTTCCGCAACCGACCTTCATCAAATATGGTTCGTTGTCAACATTCTTGCGTCATGTTAATACTGACTGGATCAACAGGCAGCTCGCAGATACCACAAAATCGGGGGCGCTTCTTTTTCCCGAATTCGTGCTGGCCATGTACCTCTGTAATGTGAGGAAGCAAGGAAAACCCCTTCCACAGACGCTGCCTGAAGTCATTAAAAACGAAGTTTCTGGTATGGTGGATATTATTTCATTCAACATCCCGGATGTTGCCCCACCAGCGCCCCCAAAAAGCAATGTACCCAGCTTTGAAGTCACCCCTTCCCGGCAGGATTCGTCAACACCTACTCAGACAAGCAATTCTACACTATTGGCCAGTTTAGCGATGCAACCGACCGGATTCCAACAGCCTCAACCCACTGGATTCCAACAACCTCAGCCCACGGGATACCAGATGCAGCAGCCAACTGGTTTCCAGAGCGTCGTATCCCAACCCACAGGGTATCAGGGTGGGTTGATGTCTCAACCTACAGGTTACGGTCAGAGACCAGGCATTGGTAATGTTCCCCCAATGCCACCAGTGCCCACTGGAATGTCAACAATGTCGTCGTTATCGGCAGGATCTAGCTTCTTACAATCGCAACCTACTGGGCGTCCTGGCCAGTGGGGGTATATCAATGCTTCTTCTACCGATCTCCCCGGTCTTGAAGCATTGCAGAGGCAAATGATGCCGCAGCCCGGTCGTGAGGGTGGTTGGAATATGCAAGGATTGACAGGAAATGCTGTCATACCATGGGCTGTCACTAAGATTGAAAAGCAAATGTATGACAAGATTTTCGATGGCTGGGATGGGTTGCGTAAAGGCTTCATTGGTGGAGACGTCGCGATTGAAGTATTCGGACAGAGTGGCTTGCCAAAGGAGGATTTAATGAGGATCTGGACTCTCGCTGACCCCGCAAATAAGGGAAAGTTGGATAAGGATGAGTTTGCTGTGGCGATGCATTTGGTAGGCATTAAATCATACACATATACTCAAGGAGCATATCTAACGTTCGGCGTAGATTTACAGGAAGCTCAATGGCCATGACGTACCATCTCGTCTACCTCCGGAGTTGGTTCCTCCTTCTACCAAGAAACTTACAGATTCTGTCAATACAGTTAAGGGTTATTTGGCAAAAGGCCGTGAGAATCCGGCCACGGGCGTTAGTTTTATGAAGAGTCGCTCTTTCCATGGCGATAACACACAAGGCCTACGAAAAGATGGGACCGTATACAAGTTCAACGATGACGCCTCTTCGGGATACAAGTCCAGTGCCCGCCATCGAACTCGCGGTGTATCACCATCGCCTGCAGTATCTGCGTCTCCATCACCAGGTCCAGAGGAGATGTCTCTTGATCAACTTCGCAAGAAAGTGAAGGAGAAGAGAATTCTTCTGGATGCCATTGACATCAAGGACGAAGCTAGGTCAGAGGATGAAGATGCGTTAGACCGCAGGGACCGCAGGGATGCAGATGACCTTTATCGGAGAATCCGACGTATCCAAGAGGACATAGACAGCCACCCCAATGCAGGCCTGCGTAACACTGACTCAGACACCGAGCGGCGACAGATGAAGCGACAACTGCAAAACCTAACTGATAGACTTCCGGACATTGCTTCAAAAGTTAGAAATACAGAAAGACGCATCGCAGATGCTAAACTCGAGCTCTTCCGCCTGAGAGATGCTAAAGAGCACCCTGAATCCGCTTCGTCGATTGTGGGAACTGGACCTAGCGGTGCCATTACGGAATCTGATCGGTTGAAGGCGAAGTCTAGAGCCATGATGCAGCAGCGCTTAGCTGCCCTTACCGGGAAACCCGTTGAGCCCATGGGAGATGACGGTGCAGAGGCTGCATCGAAACGACTAGCAGATGAATCTCAAAAAGTCAACTCCGAGAAGGCCAATAATGAGAGGATGACCCGTGATGTAGAGGATAGCGTTAGTGAATTCCGAAGGACTTTGGAGGATAGCTTGAACGATGTGGGCGGCAGAAGCAAGGACAGTACTTCAGAGCATGAACGGAGACGGTGGGAAGATGGCCTGGGAGTAGAGGATGAAGTCAAAGATTTTATCTTTGATCTCCAACGTCAAAGCCGTTCTGCTGCCCTCAGACGGGAAGACGGCCGCGGTTCCCGTCGCCGAGATGATCGCTTGGAACAGGACCGACGTCCAGCTTCTACCAGACCATACGGAGAGGAACGAGCCGTTTCTTCACCTCCCCGTGCCGCGACTACGGCACCAACTCCTGCCTCAAGTTCGTATTCATCATTTAATTCGGCTGAGGAGCGCGCCGCATATATTAAGCAGCAAGCTGAACAGAAGATGGCGGAACGCCTCGCTGCCCTCGGGATCAAGCACCCCATGACTGTTAATCTCGGAGAGACACCGCAGCAACGTGCAGAGCGTGAGCAGAGGGAGAGGGAAGAGCGTATACGTAAAGCGGACGAAGAAGAAGCCCAGCGGGAGAGGTTGCGCCAAGCTAGGCTTCAGGGCGATATGCCTGCACCGCCGCCCACCGCGCCACCCAAGAAGGGACCTAAGGCACCGCCGCCACCACCATCTCGCAAGAATGAGTTTCAAGATAAAGTCAAGGCCGAAGCAGAACGGAGAAAGGCCGAAGAAGAGGCGGAACTTCAACGAGAGCAAGAAGCCAAGGCTGCCGAGCGGCAAGCACTGGAGTGAGTACATTTCAACGATTTTATTACAATAAACTAATAATTGATAGGGAACAAGCGAGCAACGAAGAGGAAGAGCTGGCACGTGAAGAGGAAGCTGCACAGGCTCGCCTGAGAGCCCTTGAAGAAGAGATGAGACAGGGCAAATTGAGGAAGAAGGAAGAGGCCGCCAAAAAGAAGGCTGCTCTTCAAGCCCAGAAGCAGAAGGAAGCTCAACTAGCCGAGAGACGTGCAAAGATCGAGGCAGCTAGGCGCGAAGAGGAGCGGTTGATGCAACTGAAGAAAGAACTCGAAGAAGACTCTTCTTCAGACGAAGAGGGACCGGAGGCGGTTGGAGGTCAAGAAACCCCTACTCAGGAATCAGTAGGCGCCGAGCAGTATTCTATGCCTACTTCATCACCTCCAGCTCCTTCGCCAGCTCCACCGATGCCAGGCGTCATGCCACAGAGCCCACCTTCTGAGATACCTATGGCTTCACCTCCACCCGCTCCACCACTGCCACCATCCGCCGCACCAACTCCAACTCCCCAAGAAAGCAAGAACCCGTTCTTTAAGAAAGACTTCGGCCAGCCAATGGGATTGAACGGGGGTGATGCGTCGGCCAACGCTACCAGTACCTCAGGAAGCAATAACCCTTTCTTCAATCTCACCAAAGACCAACCTGAACAGAAATCCTCGGCCCCCATGCCAGATATTCACATTTTCAACCCCAAGAAGCAGGACGATGACGACTGGAGTGTTGTCGACGACGATGATTCGGACAGCGATGATGGTGAAATGCCGAGCCGTAATACCACTGCCCAACTGGCTGCTTCTCTGTTCGCAACTATGGCACCTCCAAGACCGTTGTCAAGTATGGACAAAGAATCGCAACCACCCGCTCCTCCACCACCACCTCCGATGCCACCTACTATGGGCGGTGCTCCTCCTCCGCCACCGCCACTGCCACCGCCACCCATGCCGAATATGGGTGGACCTGGTGGACCACCTCCACCTCCACCTCTACCACCTTCTGGATCCGCACCACCTCTTCCTGCGGTTACTCCGGATCGTGGCTCATTGTTAAGTCAGATAGGACAGGGGGTGCGGCTGAGGAAGGCTACGACGGTGGATAAGAGTGGTGCTGCTACTGCTGGTAAGGTTTTATAAAACTGCGACTGATTCATTACTTCTCTCTTTTTTTGTGTGTTTATTGTAGTGTTCATGCGGTTGTGAGCGTATGATGGGTGGATGCACCGTGCTGGTGTTGGGTTGATGTTAATGCGTATTGTGGGTGCTACATGCTTCTTCCCCCCTTCTTTTGGATTACAATATTCCTGAGTATATTATATCATTCATAGATTCTATAAAGCCGAATGACTCTTGATTTTTGCATATTCATGGATTTGTGACCTTTTAAGTCAAATACAATAGCCAGCCGACTTTCAGCAGTGAGCAGTGGTGACAGGCATAAATTTAGCAGCAGAAATTCTTGTGTACTGTCGTTTAATTTATCTTATCCATCTCATCTTGAGCATGCCTGATCTGTATTTTTTCTTGTAGCTCAGTGTCGCTGTTAGCTATTGTACCACCAAGACTTATTTATTTTTAGCAAAGAAAGAAGTGCACGACCCGAATAAATAGCTCCTGATTTTAGTATATTCTCTTCAATTTTGGTCGCAGTTGCAGCGAGTGTACTGGGATATGAAAAGGTGTTAAACAAACAGTACTCTAGCCCCACGACACGTCTTCCATTCTCGAAACGACACGACAAAACAAATGACTGATCCACAAGAACGCGTCGAATCTGCCCTCCTCCAGCTCGTCGAAACATTCCTTCCTGGCCTTGAAGATGAAGATGAATCAGATATAGAAGCACGGCAAGATGAACACGTCCGGCGAGCACAGGCTACAATCCAGAGGTTGACTTCCTATACTAGTCTTCGAGACCGTGGACTGATGATGCCGCTAGTTATCCACAATCAGATCTTCTACCAGACCCACAACACCTAGGCGATCTGATCAAGAAACAACGTACCAGGGCACCGTTCCTTAGAGACGCAGCTTGTGTTGACGATGGTAGTGATTCGAAACAACCCATCGCCCGATCAGGCGAAGCGATTCAGCTCACTCTTTACGAAACTCCTTTCTCAGAACGTGCTGACGAAGAAATGGGCCGTCTTGAAGTTTTTGATGGAGCTCTCTAATTCGCAGGACGGAGCTGCTAGGACTCCAGAGCCAGTTTTACCAGTACCTGCATCAAGCGAGCTCCAAGATGAGAGCGAGGAAGTTTTCTCTAGAGCATTTGGTTATCAAGGACTCCACCGACTGCCAGTACGAGATGCACCACAAAGTAGCTGGGATGCTGGTTATACTGGAGAACAAAGAGCCGACGAGTCGGGACGGCGGACAAATGCAGATATTTTGGCGGAAAGGAATGATGGAATCGGTATTTTCGGTCTTTTCTCATAGGGTAAGAAGGTGCTGGGTGCTGACTGTGAGGTACAGAGCCCAGCGAGCAGACACTGCTATCTGCGCTTCCTTTCACCCTTTTAGGTTTGTCTTCGAACTGCCTACCATTCAAATCATCACCAACCTCGAAGTATGTGGTTTCGTTACCGCCTTCGCTTCCACTACCGCTCGTTTCTTTGCTACACACGCTGGCTGAACCATCACTACTTTACAAGTCCCTCAACGACTTTGTCCAAGAGTCTACCGACGGACTGACAGATGGCGGATTAGTTGGACAGTCATTGAGGTCTGCCATTGGCATTGAGTTGCGAGGATATGTGCAACTGGTCGGTGGGTTGGAGAGTCAGATTCGGAGGGCCATTGCGGCAGCGGAGAGGGGGCAGGGTATTCAGTCGTCAGGAGTGACGCTCAAACGATGTGTGGTGTGGACTCGAGAAGCTACCATGGGGTTGAGACTGATGAGCTTAATTGTGGACAAGACGAGAGGCCAGAAAGGTGGGCAACTCATATCAACAATCCACGGCTTTGCCTCGGATCATGGAGACCCCTTTGTTCGTGCGTTTGCGGAACGGATTCTGACTCAAATAACACGGCCATTTTACGACATGCTTCGTCATTGGATTTACGAAGGCGAGCTGACAGATCCATACGTCGAGTTCTTTGTTACGGAAGAGGCGCCGGAGCCCGTCGAAGGAGCCGACGCTAAACCGAAGGCCGACTCAGCTGCTGCTGTTGCAGTTAAACCGGGCGCTACCTCAGTCTGGCAAGACAAGTACCACTTTCATGCATTCCAAGTTCCTACCATCATCACAGAGGGCTTCGCGAAGAAAGTCTTCTTGATCGGAAAATCTCTAAACTTCATTCGCCATGGGTGTTCTGATAGTGACTGGGTTGATGAATACTCGAAATCGACATCAAAAGAATTGCGATACGGCGACACAGCTAAGCTGGAAATGAATATCGATGAAGCATACAAGACAACTATGGCACGATTGATAGATTTGATGGGCAACAAGTTCAAGCTTTTTGATCACCTACTAGCACTGAAGAAGTTCTTGCTGCTTGGCCAAGGCGATTTTATCGCTCTGCTCATGGAGTCTTTGTCCGGCAACTTGGACCGGCCGGCCAATACGTTGTATAGACATAACCTTACCGCCCAGTTGGAACATGCGATCCGTGGGTCAAATGCGCAATTTGAGAAGCCAGATATGTTGGCAAGGCTAGACGCCCGGATGCTGGAGTTGTCTCATGGAGAGGTTGGATGGGATGTGTTCACTCTGGAATATAAGATCGAAGCACCAGTGGATGTTGTAGTGACTCCATACGGCAGTAAACAATACCTCAAGGTTTTTAACTTTTTGTGGAGAATTAAACGAGTCGAATATGCTCTTGGGAGCTGTTGGAGGAAGTTCATGACTGGTGCTAGAGGAGTACTAAGAGCCGTCGACGATATAGTAGGCAAGGACTGGAAAAGGGCTAGATGTGTCGTAGCAGAGATGGTGCACTTTGTTAACCAGTTGCAGTACTATATCCTCTTTGAAGTGGGTGATGGTTGAATCGCGGTTTTGATCCAGGTGGCTGATTGCAATAGGTTATTGAGTCGTCATGGAATGTACTTCAGAAAGCCATCAACAAATCAGAAGTAACATTGGATGACTTGATAGACGCTCACACGGAATATCTGCGGAACATCACGCACAAGGGTCTTCTGGGAGGCTCATCCAATAGGAATGGAAAGAAGCGAACTGCCTCGGACACCGGCGATGAGTCGTTTCTGAGTCAACTGCACGAACTCTTAAAAATCATGCTCCAGTACAAGGATGCGGTCGATGGTCTTTATGGTCATTCAGTGGCGGAGTTTACACGCCGTCAGGAACGCGGTGCTAAAATCGAGGCAAGGACTAAGAAGGGAGATTGGGGCGTTAGAGAGACGGTGGGTTCACAGCTTGACTTTTTGTGCTCTAGAGAAGCCGCTGAGTAATGTCAGGACGATGACCTTACCGGTTCCTTCGAAGACCAAGAGCTACCCAACCTCCGCCAAAGACTGCAGAATCTAGCTACCGATTTTTCCGCAAGAGTAGTGCTTCTGCTAGGGGACCTGTCATACCAACCTGATGCTGATTTGCGCTTGCTCGGTGTGTTGCTGAGTTTTAACGAGTACTACCCTGTGATACACAAAAGGAGGGCACGAGATCGAGGAGGGGAAGCAGCAGCAACTAGAAGGAGCACTCCCAGGACAGCGGCCAAACCAAGGGAAAAGGGGAAAGGGAAGGGGGAATCCGATGACACCTCGGCGGCACCATCCACGGCTCCTCCAGCCACCAGTCGTGGAGACCATTCGAGAGGGTGATCATTGTAAGAGACGGGAATGATTGGGAGCTATGATAGGATGGCGTTTGGGGTGAATTGTTACTATCTTGCTTGTTCTGATAAGCTTCAGTTGTATTATTTTGGACTGGCTTGGGTGGGCGTATTCTATCATGTTTTTATTGTTGAATTATCAATGGGAGACGTGAAGGGGAAACTGAACGCCTGGCTCTGATATGCTCGTTCTGCGATCTGTGCGTGTTGATGGCTGCTTTATTAAAGCTACAGACATCACACTATCAAGATAAACTTCCCCCACTGGACCCTGAAAGCATGGAGTAGGGCACATGGCGTGGGATTAAGCTTTTTCGCTTAGTAGCTTCACGTTGATTAAGGCCAGGACCGGTGAACATCTGTTCGGTAACAATACCGAGTGCCTTGAAAGGGCGAGGGTGTCAATGCTCACGACGTGCGGGGCCAAGGGTTTCGACGTTCCGCATAAGATCATTGCCTTGCCTCAACCGTCTACCTGCTTACCTAGGTAAGTATGTATCATCCACTTCGTGGATTCTTCTCAAATGCACATGTACTGGGCTTCGGTGGTGCCAAATCTTGTGGAGCCAGAGGCGTCAGCTCTGGATGGCGAGGAAGGAAGTGAGTCTTGCGGGAACAGACATCGTCGAACGAGTTAACGTCTGTATCGCCATGCCTTCGAAGGAGAAAGCCAAACAGCGTTCTGAAGCTGCCAGTCTTACCAGACCGGGCTGTGCAACATCCCCGCAGTGTTCTCGGCCGGTCAGTCCGGTCAGATTTGACGGCCCAGGCTTTCTGGAGCCTGACCGCCTCGGTATATGCCAAGTGCGGCCTCATAAATTGACATCTTATCTGACCGGTCTACGGATCTGCAGATAACCAGGCAATCGATCTGATTGCTCGAGAACACTGCCATCCTCTGGCCGGGCGGCTTCGTATGGTGGCCAGTCTGCAGATCTGCGGCTCAACTACAACAGACACGAATATCCAATTGGTGGGATAACGATGATATGATGTTTTCCCGCAGATGTCACCCCCGGTGACATACATTTGTTTTTTTGGAACGAGAGGTCGCAGTAGATATCCTAGAATAGGGGTTTCAAAACGATGATGAATCGTGGCTCCATTTTGTTTGTGATGCCGGAAGTCTCCCAAATTGCAAAATACATCGAGTCCTGCATGGGAAGCGCCACGAGGAAGGTTTCTAGCTTTGCCTTCGGGGACACGGCCACGTTGTTTACGTCTCCCACGAATTCTATCCTTTATTGCATCCTCGGGCAGGAAAACACAGACGCTGCCCGCAGTTGGTGATTGCTCGGAAACTATACCCCTACCTTTACTACCCAATGTCACTAAGCCGAGTATGCTGTTTCCGTCAGGATATCATCACTCTGGTCGTCATCAAGACCGTTTGCATCCTTGGGAAGGCCCGAATGAAATCTTTAAATTGGGGGATTCCGGGTGCCTGAGGATGTACTTTATCTCTACATGTCAATGGGCTATGGTTCCTAATCGTATGGCATGATGATGGTAAGATTGCGGCATTATATGAATTTCTCTGCCTTGCCCGTTAATTAAAAGATAACTTCACTGTTGTGAAGTTGCACGTGAAATAGATAAACACCGCCGCAGAAAGGTGTTCTACTTTTAGTATCATCATCAAATATTCTAAGTGGTCAACAACCCCTGTCCCGGGAAGCGATAATTCTAAGTTTGCAAACAGCTCAACCCTGTCCCGCTGCTGCCTGAGCTGCGCATTCCTCGAGTTAGGGTTATCGAGTACTCAACTTCAACTTCACTTATAACACCTGCCAAAGGAGAGATGCCTTCTGCGGCAACCATGTTGCCCGCGCCGTCCCACTCGTACTACGACAATTTTCCCGCCGTGAAATTCCGCAACCTCGACACAGATGCATATCAGGAGTGCGAAGATGCTCTCAAAAACAGCAACACCAAGAACTTCATCATCGACTTCGGGGGTGCAGGCCAGGATGGTGGCCAGGCGTGGTGCGCGCTGAATGTCGACCCCAGGAACCTAAACATTCTCGAGTTCCTGGGTAAGAAGCGGGAACTGAGGTTGCGTACGAGATGGATGTGCGTGTGTGTTGTGTTGTGTTGGTGTTGCGCGGAGCTGACTGGGTAGCAATATCTTCAATCCTTACGATCAGGCTGATCTCGTAAACGCCATCACCGGGTTCTATGGCTTCTCGCCACGGCTGGGAAAGGTCATTACCACACCTCCGGCTGTACCGCAACCTCCGGCAACACCATCTCTACGGCCTTCGGTGAGACGACGCGATAGGTTTTTGGGTCGCACGGTGGGAGACGCGGGGGACGCGGAGGCGCCGCCGCCGGTCACATCGCAGTATTTATTACCGCCAGTTTCGAGTGAACCAGTGCCCGTCGACCGGGCGCTGGAAATGGTGGGGATGTCGAACGCGAGGAATCCAGGGGGCAAGATGAATTACATGAACCTAGTGCGGAACGTATGGCACTTCCATGCGGTGGAATGGGGCGGAAGATGTACGTTTGACGGCTAGCGGTCTGTTTACATGGATGATGTGTGCTGATTCATGAGGGTATAGTTATATGTCTCGGTTTCAACAACCATCACAAAACATCGCCGGAGACGTGGGATCACAACCCCAAGTCCCCAAAACTGGACGATGAAGAAGAAGATGAAGAGGTATTCGATACGGGCGACTACAATCCCGAGGGAAAACGTGTTTGGAGCTGGTTAATTCTCTGTGATGATGGTAACGCGTCTCTTTTCTCGAGATAAAAAAAGCCCACACACTAATATGTACCCAGGAACCGTAATCTCAATCCAAGAGCCTTTGGGTTTCGGGTTGAGTCGTAACGACGTCCTCATCATCCGTCGCAACATGTTAACAGTCTTCCGCTCGCTCTCACTTTCCCCAGCCGCAAAAGCATCGAGCGCGAAGGAATCAGATGCAGCTGTTGGCAGCGGCATGGACGACCTCCCATTCCGTCGACATCAGGCCCAAAAAGAAATCGTACACGGCGGCCCTTCCCTCCTCTTCTATTACCTTTTCGACGACTGGATCTCAACCTACAGCTTTGTCCTTGGCCGTGGTGCTCCGTATAGCACGCACATGCGAGATCTTCGAAATCAAATGCACAAGGACCCGCAGCTTAGCCATCTGAGCAAACTCCACCGCTTATCTCGGCAACTCGCCACACTGAAACGGATGTACGAGACGAAAAAGATCATTGTCGACAACATCCTCAACCGCCAGGAAAACGGCCACCAAAAACACGGGCGGATCCAGAAATGGGCAGATGAGCGGGATCCCAACGACCCCAATGTCTCTTACGCAACGACGATGGGGGACTCCGATGTTCTGGGCGTCCCGCTCGGTCCACTATCGGTCGCCAAATTTGAGCGCCTTCGGGATCGAATCAAGCTCTACGCGCTCGGGGAGCTGGAAGCGCTGCTGTTGGAGAAGACGGAACTGGAAACTCTCACCTTCAATCTTATCTCCCTCAAACAATCAACCACGGTCGAACTGCTGACGCGTGTAACCATCTGGTTCGCTGGGTTCACGTTTGTATTTCTCCCGCTCACCCTGGTAACGGGATACTTTTCAATGCAGGTGCAGGGAATTAGTGGAAAGTACAATGAGCGCACGTTTTGGGGTGCCGGAGGTGTCGCTGTGACAGTGACGTTGTTGGTGCTGTATACTGTGGGAAAGAGTACAGGTACAATGGAGTTTGGGACTATGTGGAGGAGTATTAAGAAGGTTTGGTTCAGCTGGTTGAATAAGAAGAGGGATCGGAAGAGGCGGCGTGGAGCAGAGAGGGTAAGTGGAGGTAGAAGCGGTGGCAGTGGTGGTGGTGGTGGCGGTGGTGGTGGCGGTAGTGACGGCGGCGGCGGCGATGGTCGTGCATAATGGGAGGAGATCGAATAATTGATACATTTCTTGATGTTCTTTGTTAGATATCATGTTTTTCGGAATCATTTTTGGTGGCATAAATTTGTTGATGGATTATTAGAAGCTCTCATAGATACTTCCTATACTGTACTGGTCACAGTGGTTCGGACGTCAGGAGTCAGAATGGTGTGTCCGAAAAAGATTTTATTGTGGATTTGATCGGTTTTTGCTCATTAGGGATTGAAAAAATCTGTCTGCACAAAAAAAGTGTCCGAACCACTATGACTAGTACAGTATGTACGAGATCTCACACAGCATCAATTTCGTGAGGTTCCTAAGCAAGCAAGGAAGCGACATCTCAATGACCGCGCAGTGCAATTCTCTATCATGAACTAACCTGCTCTGGATAATATCTTCACCATGGTGAAATGCCCAAACGTATCACAAAGAACCAATAGTACGTCCAAGTATATGATATGAAGAACTTCGTCTGTATTTATTGAAATGCATCACTTCTTCCCTAAAGTTCTCTCCGCACTATTTCAACAAGTCGTTTTCTTCCTTCCAGCACCTCTAAAATGATACGCTCATCCTAGGTAGTACATAATGTACGACTGCTCAGGGCCAGTCTAGCACCTGTTCATTATGCCTCCTGATTCCACGAGTGTGTATAGCGGTAGAATGCCAAAGATATAGCTAGGATCGAAGACAATATGTTCCCAAAGCCAGCGCTCTAGACACGGCGGGAAATGTAAAGCCATGGTACAGGATTTCGGAACTCAGCAAGGTAGACCGTTGTACGCTCTTCTCCTCAAGGATTGTGGAGAGATACATAGAGGCCACAGTTAACTGCATATGTGAGATGATGTGCATTTGGTTTGTTTATGAGGCTTACCGAAGTTGGGGTGGCTGACCGGACTGCGTTTCTAGTCTCAAAGTGCTTACCAGCGTTCGAAACGTTTCAAGCTCAAATCGTTTGGGGAAATCGTTTCGAGAAGCACAGCCGATAAGACTTGCCGTTGCGGGTGGACCAGACTAATTTGAGATTGTAGCCAAGGAAAGATGGGGAATTCAAAAGAGTCAGGGCCCTTACAGTGGTGCCATGGGTGGAATTGTTGTTAGGTATCGAGGACCTACAGTAGCCCCGGAGTACACTCGACCTACCGACCCAAAGTTTCTCGAACGCCACTTATGCCAAACATGTACCAATTCTCCACAAGCGCAAACTGGAATCTCTTGGCGACACATGGTGGGTGAAGACTTTGTCTCATGCATGCAATGTAGTACCACTGAAAAAGCATTGGATATGTCGACCGAAATGTCCGAGATAAATGCGATGCCAAATAAACACAGTCCAAAAAGAATTGGTGCCCGTATGTGATTAATGTTCCGCAGATATTAGCTCCTTGGGTCCCTTCATCGCAGCATCCCTTGAGTTTACCGATTGTGCTAATTAGTTGGGTGTTTTCCTCCAAAGGATATCCAAGACTGATCTGCAATGATTGAGACATACTTTCGACGAAGACAGAGAGAAGCCCGGTAGAACTCGAGAGGTATTCTAGAATCAACGATATGAGAGCTATCACGACAGAATCCCTGACAACCCCACGCAGCATGTATGATTGCCGATGCAGTAGCTGGAGGGGAGGATCCTGACTCGATGCAGTGACATGCTTTTACCCATTACCAGGTAAAAGTGGAGTGTTTGATATTAAGCACCTGCGCATGTAGGTGATCCGTGTGCCGAATTGAGCAAGGCATATAACCGCTCGTAGATAATCGATCGGTGTATTTCGACAAACCATGGAAGTATATACTAATCCTCCTCAGAATAACCAGGAAGAATACGTTGTTGTCTTATGGCATTGTTGGAAGGTTTTCCTTTCGGTCAGAAAAGCGTACTCGGCATGATACCATGAAGGGCGGCCTCTTGGAGAGTACTGCTGTTAATTGAATTGGATGTCATGTACTTTGAAAGGGGTACTGACTGTATGGGGAACCATGTAGGAGGATCGCCATAAAGTGGATGGAGCTGCCTAGAATATCAGAGTTGCGTTTAAAGGGTACGTGTGATGCGGGCTTCGCTCACAACTTGCAGCCAGTTCTGCGGTATGATATCCCCAAATATCTCTCTGCTGAATGAATGGTTCTGTGGTGATTCTGGGCGGAATGGCGAAGAGATATAAACGTATCTTCACACATATACTTACTTGGGATGTATTTATTTGTAGCTAACTTGGGAGAAGATAACATTCGGTGCACCACACTCCGAGACTCGGTACACGGCTGCAGGGCTCGTGCGCGGCAAGCGCCGCAAGTCTGATTATCCTCATCCCTCACCCCTGCAACTCCGTCATAGCTCGCATATCATATATCATCGAGTTGGTACTTCTGCTCTACATCCCACTTCAAGAGTCCACAGCGACGATACATCCATCCCACCCCACATTCCCCTCGCAAATCCTTCGCCCCTCTTTCAACCCTTGAGCCTTCTTCCAACGAAGCTCACGATATCCAAGAATTGATTAATACTCCTCCGCTTTACTTTATAGTCCGTGCTCGTTGCTTCAGCGCTACGCTCCGTAAAGCTTTCAAAACCTCAACAACTTACAGTTGCAATTCAAAACATATCCGCGAAATACACCATCTCCTCAACGATGTACTCGAATGGCTGGAAGGAGGAGGGTCACGATCCCTATTCAGCATCCCATATCTATTATGGACATAGCCACACCTTGGGAGGTGGTCGGCAGGGCCGCCAGAGAACGTATTCACAGGTATGCGCAACGTTCGCAGCTACAACGGACGATAGGGACATCTCAAGGCTATACCTTGTGAAATCGGGGATCCCAATCACCTGGTTATGAAGTCATTGGCCACGTTTGGTTATTATATTATTAACAACTTTGAAAAATCATTCACTAACTCGCACCTCGATCCTCAGACTCATGAATACGACGGTCCCCCACGAAGCAAATTTGACCATAGGCCAGTGCGTCGCGCATCAGTAGGTATGTTTTAGTAGAAGTTAAACCAAGTACTCAGGTTGCGAGGGATCATCCATTGCAGAGTTTGCTTACACATTTTAACCCAGATGCATTTTCACATCATCGTCCGCGACAATTTATCATCAATGTCCAGGACACAATGGATCGCCTTATTTCTACCGAAGATACTGACGGCAACTACCAAATTACCATCGAGGATGGTGGACCTAAGGTGTGTTGCGCCACCTAGAGTTACCACAATGTTCGAACTAGCATTTAGCTGACTCGAGCTCAGGTGTTAGCATTGGGCACTGCGAATAGCGGCGGCTACAATCGTCATGACATACGGGGAACCTACGCTTTAGCTAATCTCCTACAGGAGTTGACCATCGCCCAAGATTATGGCCGGAGGCACATCATTCTTGACGAAGCAAGGCTGACCGAGAATCCCATCGCACGCCTCCACCGTTTGATAAAGACATCCTTCTGGGACGGCCTGACACGGCGCATTGATGGGAGCGTCATTGATGTGGTCACCAAGGACCCGAAAGCTGAACGGATGCTGAATCCCCGGCCCAGGATCTACGTTCCCAAGAGAGCACCGGAACAGCTAGCGTATTACCAAAAAGTTGCCAAGGAATATCCAGAGTTGAATCTCGACGTGGTTCAGTTGCCTGAGGTCATCGATGCGGCATTCACGAAGAGTGGGCTGATTAGAGTTTAATAATGTGACGTTAAAACTAACTTTTTTAGGCATTAACGATAAACCTGGTCTTTTGGCCCTTGCTATGGAAAAGTGCGTTGACGAGAACGGCAAGGAGGAGCTCAGGGGATGGCCTTTTGTAGTTCCCGGCGGTAGATTCAATGAGCTCTATGGTAACTTTTTCCTTCCTTTAGGATGCAAGCTCGATGGCTGAGCCGTTTACAAGGATGGGATTCGTACATGATCTCCCTTGGCCTCTTGCAAGATGGGAGGGCAGACCTCGCAAAGTCCATGGTCATTAATTTCTGTTTCGAAATCGAGCATTACGGCAAGATTCTCAACGCGAATCGGTCGTATTACCTGTCACGGTCCCAACCACCGTTCCTCACCGACATGGCCATCAGGGTATTCAAAAAAATTAAGCACGAACCAAATGCGCTCGAGTTCCTGAAGACTAGTATTTTAGCTGCTATCAAGGAGTATCATACGGTCTGGATGGCAAAGCCCCGCTACGATCCCGTTACAGGTCTTAGTCGTTACAGACCGGATGGCTTAGGGATTCCCCCAGAGACTGAGCCTAGCCATTTTGATTCAACTCTTCGGCCGTATGCAGAGAAGCATGCCATGTCGATTGAAGAGTTTATAATTGCATACAATGATGGCGTAGTCAAAGAGCCTGCTTTGGACGAGTATTTCCAGCACGATCGTGCAGTTCGTGAATCGGGTCACGACACGACCTACAGACTTGAGGGTGTTTGTGCGAATCTTGCAACAATCGACTTGAATTCGCTCCTTTACAAATACGAAACGGATATTGCTCGTTTAATCCATGAATATTTCGGCGACAGGCTGATCATTCCCCCGGAATTTACTGTACCGAGCATTAAAGAACTGGAGAAAGGAGCTGTATCAACGTCTGCAAGTTGGGACCGTAGGGCTCGCAAGAGAAAACTATTGATAAACAAGTATCTCTGGAACGAGTCCAAGGGCATGTATTTCGACTACGACACAGTTAAGAAGCGTCAAATCACCTACGAGTCAGCAACCGTGTTTTGGGCAATGTGGGCTGGACTGGCAAGTCCTCACCAAGCTTCTCGATTAGTTGAGGTAGCTTTGCCCAAGTTCGAAGAGCTCGGCGGTTTGGCTAGCGGAACTGAATGTAGTAGAGGTCCTCTGGGGCTTGATAAGCCGACCCGTCAGTGGGATTACCCATAGTGAGTGCTTGATTGGTGCAACCCCACTAAACAGTGCTAATGGGTTGTTTAGCGGATGGGCACCGCAGCAAATCCTGGCATGGGTTGGCCTCGAACGCTATGGTTATCATGATGATGCGAAACGGCTAGCTTATCGTTGGCTATTTATGATAACCAAAGCTTTTGTAGACTACCACGGCGTCGTGGTGGAGAAGTATGACGTGACACGCCCAACAGATCCTCATCGTGTCGATGCGGAATACGGTAATCAGGGCCTCGATTTCCGCGGTGTAGCTCGAGAGGGGTATTTACACTTTGTATTTGCTCTTTGCTCTGGTATTTTAGCTCACTGACAGCTCTAATAGATTTGGATGGGTTAATGCTTCCTTCCAAATTGGTCTGACTCTCCTCGGATCTCATGCCAAGCGTGCTCTCGGTGCCTGCATCCCACCAGAGGCCTTCTTTAACGCAACTTTGGCCGACATGGAACTGCTGATGGACGAATTCGGAGCCAGTCCTCCCGTCTCACCCTCCCATACTGATGAGAATCCATTCAATGATAGAGCGTTGCTAACGCCAGCAACTGCCGTCCTTCAAGATCCGTTCGAAAAGCTAAATGGAATCGATCTTATGACTCCAGCTGCAGAGGCTCGTGACCTGATTGGAAAAAGGAGTAAGGCGGCTACTTCAGAAACAAATGATGATTATGGGTTTTTTTAGAGGATTGATGCATAAAGGTAAACGGTTTCGTGGCATGTCTTTGGACGGTTTCAGTTGGTTTCTCTTGTGCGTTTGTGTGAGTTTGCAATATAGATTCTTAACGTCTCTTTGGTTTGTGGTTGATGGTTGATGACTTTATGGTTTCTATTCTGTAGTGTGTATGTTACCTTTTGTGTTTTCCGCCTTAGAACTATCGCTTTCTCTCCCTTCTTCGTTCGGGGGTGGTTTTGATTTGTCCGGAACTATACCTACATTTTTGACCGAGTTGGAGGCTGGGGTCCTGATATGGACTGTGGATGTACATACTCTGATTTCTATCACTCTATATGGATCTCCTGTTGAGAGCGAATATTGTAGGCATGGAGCGAAGTATAACAGAAACCCCTGATATATTGATACGGAAATCAAACGATGCTTTATAAACAATACGGACTTGAATCTGAATTGTATGCGAAATCCTGGACTCCTGCTGGAGAGATGATAGCGTAATAACTTAGCGATTTTCACCATAGTATGTATGGTGTTGAGAGAAGATCCGATATATTGAGCACCTTTCTTTGTCGACGCGAATCAGAACAATTTAAAACCCCGCATTTCTGTACGTGACGTCTGCCTGCTTAATATACTTAAGATACTTATCTATTGGTGTTGACACGCGACATGTCGACACCAATAAGCAAGCTGCAGGTAGGTGTGGTTCGGATCACAATATTTATGTTTCACCACCGCCACCTCAGAGTCACACCTTACCTCGTTCCATAACCAACCTCCTATAGCACCATCTCCAAAAATCACCCATCTTTTCCTTTATCATGCTAGTGATAGTCCAGAGAGTCGAAGCTTAAAATCTCATCATCATCGATGTCCCGACAACCACAACCACCACAGCGGCAGATATTCTACTCAGCTATCGGACCCCAGGTTCCTTCAGGATATTCAATACCTCCAAACGGTCACCTGCAACCCGTGAGCTTGTCGGGCCCGGTTGTCACGACAAATATCATGCATCCACCTTATGCAGCCCCATCATCCTCCTCTACTCCCTCGCAAACGCAAGGCTGGGTTCCAGACGTATACTCGCCTACTTTCGTTTCGGAGTATCAACGTTCCATCAACACTGCTCCTGCTACACCAGTGAGAGCCATGCCTCCACCTCAAGTTGACTTTGTGAAATTCGTTGAGCATTTTGCGGGGAGAGGATTCTTCACACCATTACCACCATTACCACCATTTGCACCGACATATAGCAGCTTTTTCAATGGGGTCGGTATAATGCAAATGGGATCAGGCAATGTTGGGAAGTCGGACTCCGGCAAGAAAAGGTTGTCCTCGGCACCTGGATCACCAGAACTCCGAAAGAAGCCATCCAAAGAAGGATTCCAGCTTGATCCTAGCAACTATGGGGCCCACTTTTCAGACCTCATTCTCACGGAGATCTCGACCGAGAACCAGGTCTTCCAGGGTTACAATATGTACACTGTTCCAGTGATTCCCCACGATATTAGCCAATATCTGTTTCAACTTTTCATTCCCGGAATTCGCGAGAACACTCCTTTTGTACAGCTGGGTGATATGATCAAATTGAGACAGATAAGACCATCACAGATGCAATACCCCCACGGAGTTTTTACTGGATTTGAATATGAGGCGTACGTTTATGGAATGGATAAAACCGTAGGGTACTTGATCTTGAGAGTAGATGGTTTATGGATAGAGATTGGAGGAAGGTTCAACGTTATCTTTGGTGTTCAGGAGCAGCGCTGGGATGGTGCTAGACGAGCTGTTGCAGACGTGGGTGCAGCCTTGACTGCTCGGTCAAACGGTCAAACATCTGTTCCCACACAAACTAATGAGATTGCATCTGGTACACAATCATCGTTTCTCAGAAGGATGTTATTCCCAGAAGAGTCCGATGGAATAATGCAGTATGGATTGCCACGAGGAATTTTCGGACGACAGTGGATCGATAAAGAGCTGAATTATGAACAAGTAAGTTGGGAAGTTTTTATCCGCACTTGATGACGCTGTTCGCAATGTATTTTTAGACAACGAAATGTTGCTCGCGACATGTGGATAACAAACTTAAATCATTTATACATACTAAAACTACCTGTGCTACAGCAAAAAGCCATTGACTCAATACTGAAGCAAGACTATGGAAACGTTCCTTACCTCATATCAGGACGTAAGTTGCACCTAATATCACCCACGAAACCAAAGGTGTTAATATGCGAGTTATAGCACCGGGAACTGGTAAAACGAAGACGATTGTTGAGGCAGGTATGTTGCTTTCAGAACCGTCGTGCGGTTTTGTCCGGTTTGACTGACTGGTTGTGGAATAAGTTCTTCAGCTGATCTATGCACCACGAACACCTCATCATCATATTTTACTCTGCGCTCCGTCACAAGAAGCTGCTGATACACTTGCCATCCGATTGACTAAACATCTTTCTCCGTCCGCCCTTCTCCGCCTACAAACATCTGTCCGAACGTTCTCGGAAGTTCCTAATAAGTTAATGGCATATTCATACATTGAAAACGACATGTTCTCCATTCCTGCTTGGAAAGCTCTCATGAGATTCCGCGTGATTGTGTGCTCATGCCGCGACGCCAATATATTGGTGGAAGCTCGTTGCACAAATCGTGATCTGGGAAATTGGGAAAAAAGTGTTGTGGACTCTCTTCGCGGGATCGCCGAAGACTCGTCAGAGTTTGTTGAACGAGGGGAATTTGTACGTCTGCACTGGACAGCTTTGTTGTTGGACGAAGCAGCGCAAGGAATTGAACCGGAAGTTGACATACCGTTGTCTGTCGTCGCTCCTCCAGAGAAGGTCAGTGGCGACACTCCAATCGTCGTGATGGCTGGAGACCAGAGGCAGCTCGGCCCAAATATCGTGACAAAGAGTGATCTACGAATAAGCGCTTTTGAAAGGTTATTTGCGAGATCAATCTATAGCAAGCACCCATTGCGGAGGGAACTTTATTCAGAATATGGCATGGAAGGTACCCGGGGCCACCTGGAAGAGGTATCAGCAGACCGAAAAGCAAAGATGCTGGTATTCATCTCATCCCATGCAATTTCTTATCTGTATTTGAACTAAATACTAAATAGCCATATCTCTATCCACCTTTCGCCAACTTGGTTCGGAATTATCGCTCACATCCTGCTATCCTTGCGGTACCTTCAGCGTTCTTCTACAACGACACACTGATCCCCGAAGCCAGAGATGCTCATCGCCTAGAAAGATGGACTGGCTGGAAAGGAACCACCGGCTTTCCCGTGAAATTCATTCTCAATTCTGGTCATGACGAATCCTACGAGGAAGCTGTTTCTTTCTACAACCCGCGCGAGGTTCAAATAGCTGTCAAGGCAGTTCAATCTCTTCTTTCTCCGAGTTCTTGGCCATCCGGAAAGGATGGTGCAAAGGTGCCAATTCTCGAGAACGAAATAGCTGTCATGTCACCATTCCGTGAGCAAGTTAAACGACTTCGAAAGGCCTTAAGAATAGTATCATATAAGGGAGTCAACGTCGGACCCGCCGAAGCATATCAAGGTTCTGAGTACAGATTCGTTATCATCTGCACCACAAGAGCAAGGGAGAGATTTCTCAAGAACGATGCAGAGAAGGGTGCTGGATTGGTCTTTGAGCATAGACGTGCCAATGTTGCCCTGACTCGTGCTAAGGAAGGCTTGATAGTTGTTGGAAACCCTTGGATTCTGGAAAGAGACCCGCTATGGGCGAAATGGATGAGCTTTGCTTGGAGACACAGTGCAGTTGAGCTCGACTCTTGGAAACACCCCAGCACATCGACAGTGGCCACGCCAAAAGCCAAATCAGAAAGCAATAAGGAAAACCAAGATCCTAATGCACCTAATGCAATTGCTGCAATTTCCTCTGTCTGCACAACCGCGAATACATATGCATCTGTTATATTGGCGGGGAGCTCAAAGCCTATCAACGAATGGAAACCTCATGACAGTGATATGGCATCTGGTCTTGTCTCGAGGTTGGAAACGGCCCTGGTATACAAGAGCAAAGCGAGGGAGGGGGCTGTGTTCGGATTTAATGCAGGATGGGATGAAGACGATCCTATGTTTCTGGCCGGTATTGCCGCGGAGGAAGTAGTAGTCAGGAACATGGCGGCTGAAGGTGACGAAAACGGCAATGACTTGGGCATTGGGGTTTAAGTATGAGACTTGAGGTGAGTGCTATAGGAAATCAATCTATAAATGATAGCAAGGTTTCAAAGTTTTCGTTTTGATTTTAACGCATTTCTATATCTTAATTTGCTTCATTACAATGATGAGTGTTATCAACTTTTTCTAGGCGGAGGATTTCATCTAACTACCTCTTTATGGTTTTTTTTTTCTCGGTTTCCGGAGGCCTTTGTGTATTTTTTATTCGCCCTGTCTAGATCTATGATGTCTATTATATTATTATTTGAAGAATCATAGCTACAGAACTTCCGGCCTCCGTATTGCAGTTGAAGCATTCATTTCTTGTACAACATACCCGATCCCAGAGTGTCTAGGTCTCACATATAACTTTCGAACATCCAATGTCACTCCGCTCAGATTCTCCTAACACGTATCACAAGACCATAGGTATCTAACCAGTAGATGATAAACTTGGCGAATCCTGGCTTGCAATTGCCTCTACCAGCGATTGACCAATTATCAATCTTGTCAACTCGACCATGAAAAAACCAACGAGACCAATCAATATCGGCAGATCCACCATCCGATATAAGAGATTCTAGGTTGGGAACGGATCGAGTACGTCCATCCATCCATCCATCCATTCCGGATCCATTCCATTCAAGCAGGCACCTCTCCCCCGCATTTCGCGTTTTGGGTAGTTTGAAATTCATGCGGTTGCGGCGGCGTCGGCGTCCGAGAGAGTAGATGGAAAGGGTTTTTTGTTTTTTCTTTGTTTTGTTGTTGGGGTTTACTTATTTTTTTTCCTTTTATTATCCTTGGATTGGTTGGATCCCAGATGGGCGGTAGGGGCTGCGGCTCGTGAGCCATGCCATGTCATGAATCGATCAGTTAGTTGGTAGAAGTGGTGGTGGTTTTTTTTCCTTATCGTTTGTTCATTCTTTTTTTATTTGTTTGTACTGGGGGCAAAGTGGGGTTTTTTCTGCCGGGGCCGGGGGAGGGGGAGGGGGGGAAGATACTGTTTTTTTTTCATCCAACGGTTTCTCAATTGGCGAGGTTGAACGGCAATACGGTGGGTGTGCGTTTTATGCATAACCAAAAGAGTAGAAATGGAGGGGCATGAAGTGTGTTTTGGTTTGCGTTCCCAGGTGGGGGGAATGATGGGGTTCACCGCCTGCCGCGCAACCTCTTTTTTGAATTATCGTTGGTAGCTTGGCGGTCAAGCGCAGTTGGCAATAAAAAACTTGGGATGACATGCGCATTGGGCGCCTGGAATGAATGGCTTGATCTTGTTGCTTATTTGTTGAGGAGAGAAGGAAACTATGTTCTACCTGCAGGCTGTATACTAACTCATAGATAGTCACTCGATACTCTGGAAAAAGTGAAGAGAGCTGCGTTTGTATGTGCTCAATATGCTTGTGTGTACTGGGTATATCTTTCAATGCTATCGATGACAGATAAGTGGGTCGACAGAGTTCGTTTGCTCTTAAAGGTCATTATATCACTCGCAATGTCGGTATAGGTAGGTATCTCGTGGAGGAGAGTTGTCCGTCTGGTCTGAATGCTGACAACGCTAGTATGCATGCTCTCACTCACCCCTTCTGCTTTTTTGTATGAGGATTGTGATCCTTTCGTCCGGATGGTGGCAAAGCGTTTGACTTTTTCAACAAGTGATGCAGATGCAAGATGCTAAATTTCATCCCATCTCGACTGCATAGAAGTCTAGATTGGAGGATCCAGGAAAAAAGTGGTGTTGGTAGTCCGATTTGGATGGATCTGCATGGAACCAAGGCAAAAAAGTCTGTGGCCGATGTGTCGTGAGGATAGGGTGATTGCTGATAGTCTGGTAAGCATGAGGGGTGAGGTTCCATCAACGACTCCAATCTCGATAGCGTTCAAGTTCGGAGAACTGCCTGCAAACCGTATGCATAAACCCAAGCGGTGTAGAACTTGCCAAGTCCGAGGCACGAAATACCTATGCTGGCATGGAACCCCTCAAGTGAGATACTGTACGAACGACAAAACAAGAAACCAGATGGTAAAGTACAGCCTTTATCCGAGATCGGTGGCTGAATTAAGCAATTCCAACCAAAGCGCGCATGTTCCTGGTGGCCCACTGGCTTATTGTGCACTTGAATATGTGTTGCGGAGGTTTAAACAAAATCGGTGCCTACATCCTGCCCTGCATTGATTGAGAATATTCAATGCTCGGTACTTTCCGGAAACTTACGAAATGCAAATAAGATGCACTTATAGGCTTGGATGGAATTGCAGATATATCATATATACTTCTCAAATTCCATCTGATCGCCCGCAAGGGTGAGATAACCTCTGCCGACAGAGTCACGGTGAGACTATAAATACTTGCATGAGTGAGAAGTTGAGAGCAGCTGGGAGGGCCGACGTCCAATTGTACGCACGAATGAGAAAACCAGTCACCGTATAAGTGTACAGTATGCAGGTGCGGCCGACAGCATGGTGTGCAAACAGACGAAAACGAACAAATTGTCTGACTCCGATGATTGTCAGTATATGGTACCGGTATGGGTATCATTGCTTTGGGAAACGAGAAAAACACGAATCAACAAGTACTCACATGCTGTTCCGCTCATCAACATCTTACGGGCCGCTTTCGGGGAGTTCCGAGGAGATCTCTCTCTTGAGTCAAGATCCAATGGTATTTGTCCTCCTCCGATTGCAATATCTTTTTTTTCTTCCTGTGTGTCTGAAACAGTTCCTGCGGTACGGTATGTCGTAGGACAGCTGTAGATGGATGATCAATTGTAATAGTATTACCGTTACACTATATATCCAGCCCTCGAGTAAATAAATAGTAGGGCAGGCAACACGGCTGAAAGTCGCTATTTCATTTGACGCTGGTAATTTGAGAACCAGCCTGCGTCAACGCAGCGAGCCGTCACCTCCGAACCGAATGTGTGGCGTTGAAACTGGCGGAGCGGGCTGAAAATAGAGTCCCAAACCATTCACAAGACTTCACTCGATAAAGTGCAGCCCCATAATTGATGCAGAGCAAAATGTGGCTGGCCTTTTGATTCGTTGTGGAGCCAACACTTGCAGAAGGTGAACCTGGTTCTCGGGAAAGATGCGGTCAACGCCAGTTTATGGTACCTGCGTTTTGTATTTTCTTTCTGTCTTGAGAGATTTTAGAAAGGAGAGTGCGAATGATCATGTTTCCGCATAGTACACTTCGTTTGATGCACTCGTTTATTTTTCCTTAGTTGTATATATTCAAGAGGGTTGAACGTTGATCCCTGGTGTTGCTGATGCTTGCGGTGAGAGGTTAGCAGCGTATCATATGCCGAGCAGCCTTGACGCCAGGCATTATGATCTAAAGCATGCAATTGGCTGAAACCCACTCGAGCCAATAATTCTTGAAGTGGATAATGTCCATATCAAGCAAGTCTCGGCCCCCAGAAGTTTTGGTGCCCCGGATATCTCACCTGCACGGTGCCACCGTACTAGTACGACGAAGCCTTGTTTAGCTTCCGGTAGTCGAGACGTAAGAACTGCACTCCCACGATAATAGCTGCTGAATGATCGACAAATGTCATTTCTAGCCCTGCTGCGGCTGATATGATCCTCATAGAGACACCCAATAAAGATCCTGGGTTACTCAGTGAGCATAGATCATGAAAGCATCACGGACGGCAGCCTTCAACCGGGTTTTATCGAGGTAACATACATATTACTCAGAAGCGGGGTCTTTCTCTGAAGTTCAGGTTTCAGGCTCTTCCCTCCTGAATCTCGGCACCTCTCTAAAAACCAACGACATATCCGAGTCCCCGCCTGCTGGAATTCCTATATGTACATGTCTTAAGGCAAGGGATCACGGGAGCTGCTAGGCGCCAGACTGTGTGGTATTGTTGGTTAGATGGTGTGGTAGTATGTACGCAACTAATACGTAGGCGGTGAGGGTGAGGCTGTCCATCCGAACTCCGGTCGGGCGGATAATTATTTATTGTCCAACCTGTCGGTAGAGTCGACGCATATCATGAGTTGGGTGCAGTGTATCACCGTGTGCGATACAGAAAGGCGGTACTTAACTAGTTAGTCGTCAGGTGGAGGTGTATCATCTCGGACGAACCCTTCTACTGTATCATGATCGTTGGAGGTATACAAGAAGTTAGGAGGATGTTCAGGACCGATTTCAAAGTAGCTGTCGAGATGAGGTATCTCCTAGCTGCTACTATCCGCTCAGTGAACAGCAACTGGCTTCCGTCCTATCGTAAGAGAAAAACGGAGCCTCTGGACTCACCCCTGCCAAAGTACATGTCTTCTACTTCATCCCATCTCTCGGTTGGTTCACTCCTTTTGTCCTTTGAGCACACATATGGCACACATATGTATAGCAGGAGCTGTTAAGAGGTACTTTTTCATTCCATGGTCCACGGCAGTAATTATTCGCTGACAAGAGGTAAAAGGCTAATCCCAAAACAGCAGCCATGCAGTGTGTTAATTCCACAAGCGGAAAGTCCAACTGCAGCGCTAACGTTCCCCAGCTAGCGTAAACTCCAATATAATGGCGGACAAAAGTTGAAGCGTCGGGACTGCATGCAAGTGCCAGTGCAAGTACCAGTCTTAGCTACCTTCGACGACGTTAAGACAGCTGGGAGCCTTGTATACCTGGGTAGCAGGCAGTAGCTCTCTAATCGCGCTCCCCTCCTCCCACTTCCGCCCTCCGCTTCAGCCTCCCCCGCTTTTTCCCGCGCTATTCTGACGGGCCCTCTTCTTTCTAATCCTCCCTTCCATCCCGTTCTGAGTTGGGTTTGTTTATCGAAACCAAACCATCAGCCACCGAAATATAACGTCCTTCTACTTATACTGCCCATCCGAAATTACCTCGTCGTTTGTTTCGTATTCGTCGGCCATTAATCAACTCATTCATCAGCTTTGCCGATCTTGTCGTGCATTGCCAGTGAAGGAGAATAGCCGCTAGTCAGTAGTCAGTAGTACGGTACTGATCTTAATCCCTTATTGGTTCGCATCGGTTCAACAACTTCTCCGGTAAACACAACACTGCAAGCAGAAGCAGCAGGTAACAACTACAGCGGCGGCGGCCACAGCACTGCGCAGGTACTACAGGAATAATAACGGGGAATTAAGAAGGTCTGCAGACTACAAGAAGCACAAGAGGGAGAAGAACCAAGGCCATTGCCAGTAAGATCGTTCCTGGTGGGGCATCGACTTTGATATACTAGAAACTGGGGAAGGAAAGAGGGAAGGGCGGGAGGGCGGGAAGAAGGAAGTAAGGAAGGAGATACAGCTCAAGTCTACTAGTCAGAGCGAAGAACGAGTGAGTGAATGATCGGGCGAGATTGTGAGTGACTGGTCGAGGTACTGTGAGTCTCTCTTTGTCATTCAAAGAATCAGTCAGATATACACTCAAAGATATCCCAGCTGCTCACTCATTCAATTATTTATTTCATCTACATATCTAAAAAGTAATCATTCCAAAGGCTCATTCTTTACCCCTTCGTAAGCAAGAGTACAAGCAGATCCCTTGAAGGAACTTTGGACGGGAAACCACATCAGTGCACCATCCCACCGAAGTTGGCACACGACGGAGAGTTTGACACCACCCTCCATTACCTCCACATCTCCCCTCCATCTACTACTGCTGCTTCTACTGCTGCTGCAACAGTGCAACCATCTCGTTGCGGGGAGGGGGTGACAGACGTTTGGCGGGTCATTACGGCTGTCCAGTTGTTCCCGCTTCCGCCAACACTCCCACCGTCATCTCAGTCTGGCTGTTGGCATCATCTCATCTCGTTGCTTCACCGCCGTCAAGCAACACCTGGGGTTGACAGGGTCCATCTCATCGGTCGGGAGAAACAACTTCGACTCTCCGGGATTGAATATTGATATCTTAGCTTCTCCCGATTTCTGTGAAGACTCTTGATTTCTCTTTCTTTATCGTCGATACAACAACGGCAACCGCACATTCAAAGCACCAGCTATAGGAAAGAAGCTCTTGCCTCTGGCGGTAGACAGACCATTGAATTTCTCATTCAACTGTCTGTGGCTGCAATTCGACCTATATATTCCACTTGTATCTAGCATCTGCTCCGCCTTTTCCACTCATCCCAGCCTCTTCTCTTCTTTTCTACGGCCTCCCGTTATTTTCGGCGAATCACCGAAGTCGCGTGGCCGAGATCGATCCTGGATACTGACTGACCAACCTATCTCCCGTGTACACATGACCACGTCTGCGCCAAATAACAGCAAACGGACGAAAATCGCTGTCAAAAAGCACTCAGCCCAAAGTATCCAGTGAGGCCACTGCCAGCGACGAGGCGAACGGCAACCCTCACTACAAAACACCAGGAAACAGCCTGCATCATCTTACAAAGGCCAGCGATTCCATCCGTTCATCGCATCTAACAACTTCATCAGGCATACGTCTGTCCACAACCATGAGGATTGGTTGCCTTCTCAATGATAGTCCGCCAGACAGCCCTGCCACTGATCCCGGCGCTCATCCCACCTCTAATACTGGGAATTTAGAGCATTGTTCGGTGCAGCCAGCAGTTGCTATCAAGGAGACGCTCGTCAACGATACAACTCCATCGTCGGTACCCTCTCCATCTGACCCACTCATGGGGCCGAACCAGCCATATCTGCTGTTCCAACAAGCTTACCGCGAACGTACTGCATCCTCCCGAAGATCATACAGTGGTCCTTCTGCCAACTCTTTGACAGGAGCTACCAGTCCATTGGAGATATCGATTACACAACGTTCCAACAATGTGCCTTGGTTTGGGAGAAAGCCTACTATACACGATGATATAGTGCCACCACCAATTTCGGGACGAACACAGCAGCAGCAACAGCCTTTAAGTCTTCCCCGAGTGCTACCGCCGTTCACGACGTTTGTAAATATGCCCCAACCAACGACTATGATAGTGCCTATCGCTGAAGGTGCTACTTCGCCACAATCAAATCATCAACATCACTCGCCTCAGACCGACAATGGATACTTTGGGGTTACTTCCCACGCAACGCAATACATTCGAGCCAAGGACCATTATCAGCGTCAGCAGCTCCATACCCAAAGTCATGTCTCATACACATCGCAAGACCGACCCACCTCAAGCGCCGGGAACGCAGATCCATTGATGAGGTTCGCTGCCGTTGCTATGGAGAGTGCAACGCTGGGAGGAAGACAGAACTTAGAGGAAGTGGCAGCTGCAGAGGTGCTCACAGGCCAAAGGGGCAATATGGGCAGTTCTATTGATGGAAATAGTGTTCAATCTGAGAAAAGAAATGCTAGCATACACATTGAGTAAGATATTAACCGGTAAACTTAATTCTAAGGTGTTATTTCATACTAATTCTGTATCTATTTTGTATCTAGTCCAGCGCTAAGACCAGAGACTCCTTCGACCCAGGAGAACACAGCTTCAACTTCAGCGATTGTTTTGAAGAATTACGACGATTTGCCATTGTTCCGCCCATCACCCGAACCAGCCGTCCACCCGGAAGACTCATTGGTTGAAACCATTGGTACCTCAGCTGGATCCCCAAATGAAAGTCACCCGCAGTCCGCATACGAATTTCTAAGCGAGGAGCCGAAGTGCTCGTACTGTAACGTCTGCACAACCGGGTCACCATTGAGAAAAGTCGTATCACATATATTCGGACGTAACAAGTTGTCAACCCGACAAATCCCAAAAAATGTCTGGGTGTATTACTGCCGGAAACATTACCAGCGCTCACGCTACAGGAACCCTCGGGGCTTTGCCAGACAACAAGTTCTCCTCGTTCGCCGCCAATGCGAACGCCTTGAACAGTGGGGCGGAGTCAAGCAATGGGTAATAAAGGTCCGCCGCCGCGAGGAACTTCGTATGAACCGGGAGGGAGATACCCTTGAGGATATCGAAGACATGGAGGAGGAACATGAGGAAGAAGCTATGGATGATGAAATAGAACCCCACGAGATGGTCAGTAGGGATAGTAGCCGTCGGGGTTCGACTACCGTGGGCCGGAGGAGGAGTTCCGGAGGGAGCGGGTCGAACTGGATCATGAAGCATACCGGGCCTGAGAGGACCATACAGGATGTTTATCGACTTCTTGACAAGATTGAGATTGAAGTTCAGGAGAACGGGGGAAAGTTTCCGGATGTTGAGCTGCTACCGAGTGTGGACTTAGCTTTAGCAGTGTCGATTGGCATGAACAGGAAGTCGCACCTAGACGACATGAGTGACGATAATGGGGGCCACAGTCAGGACCCAGGCCCAAGTGGGTCGCCAAAATCGAAGAAGAGAGGTAGGGGAGCAAATGGCGGAGGACGTGATAACAGTGGACTGGCCACCAAAAAAGTAAAAAGTTCGGACACAACAAAGACAACAGATACTAAAGGAAAGACGAAGCCATCGGAAACCGATGAAGTGCGTACCAGTTCCATCAGCCCCAGAACTAGAACACCAATCTCCAGCAGACCATTTTCTGCGAAGGGGCGATACGAACTGAGTTCGTCTAGCTTCCAGTATCAAGGACCTCAGAACACTCGAGAGATGCACCGCCTGAGCCATTCTCCTGTTACCCCATCGCACAGCACGTCGGGCGAAAGTCGACGTTCCTCAGCATCTTGGGTGACTAGTGTCAGTGTACGGAGTCCGCCAAGTGCCCCATTCACCAACCCGATATCGACGGTGGAATGCGTTGTTGGCTCTCCAAGTCGCTCTTCCAGAGCGTTGCCTTCGCCTCAGAGTCTTGAACCTCAGTACCTTCCCACTTCACCCTCGTCCCAATCGCAAACCAGTTTTACGCAATGCCAGTTTGTTGACCGGTTCCCGTCAAGGAAACAACGGGATACGAAGGAAGAAGATATGACATTTGGAGGACTCCTTGAGCCACGGCCACGGGAGGGGATGGACCACGCAGTAGTAGATGTTTTAGAGTGTATTACAGTGGTGAATAGGACCTGAGTCTATCGGGAGAAACGGGGGAGGGATGTCATGTGCAGACGTTTTTTTTTGGTTTTTTTGGTTTTATCGGTATTCGGTATAGGTATAATTTCACTTCTTGGGTCCATTTATTTCAACTCAGCTTCTCTTTCTGGCTATCTTTTTGGTTCACAGGGTGTTTTTTTTTGAAGGGCGTTGTTTTGGATTGGTACATCATAGTGAAGGTGTTTGGGAGCTTTATGGAAGGTATATCGGGTTCGGTGAGTTTTTCTTTCATTTTGATTATCGCATGGCGACGGCATACGAGGGGACACATACACATCACACATTTATGAGGATTGGGTTTTGGGTATTTCGATTTGCTACTTGGATTAATTTAAAATCATTGGAACTAAAGCTGCGCCCACACAAATCATCGGTCAGAAGACTCCGTTTTGTGAGGAATGCTACTGACCGGACGAAATAGGGATTTTAAAGGATCGTGTGGTTGGTGTAGTTCCAAACCTTCTTTCATTTCAAAAACTACTTTTTTTTCAAACGGATTTCACCTTCAAACGGACCTGTTACAGGGGTTCGAACGGAGTGACTAGAGAACACGCCCTAATTTACTGCCATTGCATGTATTACTAGGGCAGGAGATGGCTCGACTAATGATATGAATGGCTGGGTTAGGGTTTAGGGCTCTCCAAACATTTGATTACGTTGAGGGTAAAGATAAAAAGGACTTCAACATCATTCGTGACAACCTCGGACGCTGTGCGGTTGTACATCCAAGAGATATGTGCTTCCCGATGTTGACACGGCCGTTCGATAAACCTAGAGCTGTAGCTAGCCTCACTCACCGATGATAGAGGCTTCATGAAGGACCGCTCCACGCACAAGCACAGACCCAGCTTATGCTGCAAGTTCATGGATCATAACGGGAATGGCCGCTTTAGATATCCAGCGCAAACAGCGGCACAGGGGGTGAGTAGTATGGCAAGGGCATTACTGTTACTCATTCGCCATCGGCAGTGGCGTCTGCATTCGCTATACACTCTTCCCCCCAGTGCCTACGCATGAATCTCATAAAACTTTGGAGAGATTGGGAACGAACATCAACGAAAAAACAAATATAAAAACACCTAAATATCTACCTCGACAGCTTCGGCAGATATTAAGCTTTTTCCAACACGAGCTTCTCGAACCATACTTTACCATTTTATACCCACCACCAGACTTGTTACGTTTGAGCGAGTACGAGAAGACAAAGAGCTAGAGGGGGGCTGGTGAACAGAGTATCTACCGACGATCCAACGGCGGACACTGACTGGGCTGAAATGTAGAGCACTGGCATGTGAAACCCGCATGTATGTACGTGCCGCGTCGTCGTCGTCGTCGTCGTCGTTTCTCGTCGGAGGCAGGTTCAGCTCGGAGAAGAGGCGAAGGCCGAGACTGGGATTATGGGTATGGGTGGTGATTTTTATATAGCCTGTTCATATAGATAGGGCTAGTTACTAGTACGTCACTGATTTGATCGGAGGAAGTAGGTGGGTAAATGAGTGCCCGATTTGTTCAGCTGAAAGTGATGACTCGGTGCGGCGTGCTTTACCAAAAAGAGTTGTCATCATCTCGGGAATGAAATCCTCAGCTTGTTGGTAAACAGCAGGTTTTTTGTCTTTCCCCGAAATCGACGAGACCAGAGCAAATCTCCAGCCCGGTTAGCCTTCGACTGTGACTTGCACAGGTCTCGTCCCTCTTTCTCGCCCAGAAGACGACTCACCTCCTCCTTCTCATTCGCTTCACGTTAGTTCTGGGGGTCTCTTTAACCTATCCATCCATCATCGATCGACATGCAGAAAGCCATCAGCGGAGATATAGTTCTCGACAGCACGCAATCCACAACTATTGTGATGACCAATAGCTCTCTCAAACTTTCCACCTTCACCTTCACCCTCCTCTTCACGTCAGCCCCGAGGGCTTCGTTCATGCATCCATCTCATCTACATTCCTCGTCCATCGCAGAATTCCTGACTGAACGCGATCCGGAACCACTTGCTATGGATGTCATAACTACCTAGATATGAGGGACACCTCCAGGAGTCTTCCAGCATAAAGCTCCCTCCCTACAGGAGAATCATCCCCACATCAGTCCCGGGGGCTTCTTCCATCCATCCATCCATCCATCCCCCCATCCAAAGCATAGCATCAACAGAGTCCTCGAAACCGCAAATCCAAGGGCACACTCTATGCCAAATTACGGAAACCGTGAGATGAAGCTAGAACTTCCAGTTCGAGGTAAATAGGAAGCACTCCCTTTCCAGAGTCTACAAAATGCTGCCCTTCCATCCGCAGTCTCACCCCAAGAAAAGGCACTACATTCCAGTCCCAGTGCTCCTCCAAAGCATTACTGCCCTTCCGAACTCCTTTACATGGGGAACCGTACCGCTACTCTCCGATTCCAGCCCCCAGGCACATCGCCAGTCTCAACTTAAAGAAATACACATTAGAAGACTGAACTCCGGGCTCACATTCAAGAACTCCACACCAGTCTAGCTAATCAATTATAGGCTGTACTGTAAAGAGTGAGAATCCTCACCCAGCTATTAACTAACCCTTTTCTATGTAGACTACGATTCCATTCGCTAGAGAACACAAGAAATGCCTACACTCGCCGCTTGTCTTGTCTTGTCTTGAGCAGCTTCAAATATCTACAAGCCACTCAAGACTCTTAACAATTATTTGTAATGAAGCTGGATAAATTGGAGCCACCAGCTCACTTTCCAAAGCTTGACCCTAACCCTCCTCCATGCCAGACCGCCCGCAGTGAACGGCGGGGAAGGGACTTCAAGTAGAGTAGGATTAGTAGACACTAACCATAAGGTTAGCCCAAACACCGCCGACCCGTGCCAGTAGCTGGGGGTCGTGCTGTGGCCGTGCATCGTGGTGAAGTCTCATCGTCGGATTCTCCTAAGTGATGGGCAATACTGTTGTGAAAAGGATATTTTTACGGCCGTTAAGAGCCTTGTCGGGAAATGAAATCAATTCCCCTAGCAATTGAAGTACCGATATGTCAACAAATAGTTCCGGGACGGCCGGTAGATATCGACCGGTCGTTTTTCAGATTGATCTCATCTTAACCGTCCCTGGACAGTAAGGTAACTAACGTCTAAGAGAGTCATGCTTTTCACAACAGTAACAACTTGCTCATGAATGAGTGTATGATGTGAGAAGTCTGACTGATGGATTCCTTTGCCTGGATGCCTGGATGGATAATTTATATATGATTCAATGACTGTTGTTCACAACGAAGAACTAGATTTCCTCGAGGATTAACCTAGAGAAGATAGATACCAGGCACGTATCTCTTGGAATGCCTCCCGTTATATACAGGTATAATATAGTAATTCTTGCTGTCGCGTGCTTGGAGTAAACGGTACTACCTACGTTATACCGGGGGTGGCGCTAAGCGGAGAGTGCGGCTCTGCAGAACGACATTTCTACCCTTGTGAAGCACCGCTGCGTACCACACTACAAGCAGCAGTTAGCTGCTTGCACCTCTAATATCTTGGATTATCATAGTAGAGTAATTCTCGGAAACCCTCTGGTTTAGTACGACCATGGCCTCCGAAATCCCCTCGCCAAACTCGTGGTGCCGAGGTTGCTGGCACCCGTACGGGCGACGGGGGATGGCCCGTGTGCCCGAGGTGAGCGCCCGCTTGTCCACCACCACCATCACTGCTGGATTGCAGAATACTAAGGGTCGGATAGCTGCTCTGCTTTAGTACGATGACTATGACTCCCCAGGAGAGTTCGGCTTTCTGGATCAAGTGAAACGGGACACGCGAGTTAACCTAGTGCTTCGCACTAAGTTATATGAAAAAGTCGTCATCGTTATGGGATTTTCACATGTCCTGTTCACCCCGCTACGTTCTCCACACCCCACAATTACTCCTAATGCTTGGCCTCTCTCCTATTCTGCCTGTAGCTTTTTTGTTCTTTTGTTCTTCGGTAATCACTCATCTCCTCCCATAGCGGCCCATTGCCTTTACCTCCCGCTGGACCGAAATGGCCCGACGATCCACCTTTGACAAGCCTTTTTCCGAGGACGGGCTGGGTGACTCATATAGCGAGCTCTTCCTCCCTTCCAGATACTTTCCCAGGAAAGACACTCGGTCACCCTTCCATATTCTTGCCCACCCCGCTGTCCATACCATCCCCCCTCACATCCCCACCTACAATTGAGGCTATAGCTCGCACATCCAACTCACTAACATGTCTCTCGAAGCTGAAGAAAAGACCTTCCAAGCTGAAGTTGAGGCCGTGAAGGCGTGGTGGAGAGATGACCGCTGGCGGCAAACAAAGCGGCCCTACACCGCCGAAACTATCGTGTCAAAACGTGGAAACCTCCCCATCGATTACCCGTCCAATGCACAGAGCAAGAAGCTGTGGAAAATCCTCGAGGAGCGGTTCGCAAAGAAGGAAGTCAGCGCTACCTACGGATGTCTGGATCCCGTTATGGTCACGCAGATGGCAAAGTACTTAGACACTGTTTATGTTTCGGGCTGGCAATGCTCGTCCACTGCGAGTAGTACACATGAACCTAGCCCTGATTTGGCGGATTATCCGATGGTGAGTTTCATTTTTTTTGAGTCATTGTTATTTGAGTGGGGGAGAACGCCGAACTGGATATCTGGGCGGGGTAGGTGGAGTGTAGTGGCGAAGGCGGTTGGTTGTGGCGTTTGATTTTGTCGTGGTTCAGATTTGAGCTTGGCTGATAATAATTGTAGGATACTGTTCCCTCAAAAGTAGAGCACCTCTTCAAAGCACAACTTTTCCACGACCGAAAGCAGCGTGAGGAACGTCTCTCCACTCCTCTTGAACAGCGTGCCTCAAATCCCAATATCGATTACCTCCGCCCCATCATCGCCGACGCCGATACCGGACATGGAGGTCTCACCGCTGTTCTGAAACTCACCAAGCTCTTTATTGAACGTGGTGCTGCCGGGATTCACATTGAGGATCAGGCTCCTGGTACCAAGAAATGTGGACACATGGCTGGAAAGGTGTTGGTGCCCGTCGGCGAACACATTAACAGACTTGTTGCAATCAGAGCACAGGCTGATATCATGGGTTTGTGGTGGCTGATCAATCTTCCCGTAATGCGTATACTGACTGGATTACAGGAGTCGACCTTATTGCCGTTGCAAGAACAGACTCCGAAGCCGCAACCCTCATTACCACCAGTGTCGACACTCGCGACCACCCTTTTATTCTTGGTTCAACTAACCCCAACCTCCGACCCCTTGCACCCCTCCTTGCTGAAGCCGAGGCTGCCGGAAAGAACGGCGACGCTCTGCAACAGATTGAGGATGAGTACATGGCACAAGCAAACATCATACTTTTCGACGACGCTGTTGCCGCCGCTCTCAAGGCAGCCTCAAAGGAGAGTCTTATCCCAAAATACCTCGAGGAGGCCAAGGGCAAATGCAATCGGACAGCTCGCCAGATCGCAAAGAAGCACCTTGGACAGGAAGTGTTCTTCGACTGGGACTCACCCCGGACAAGAGAGGGATACTACAGATACCAGGGTGGAACTGCATGCGCAATCATGAGAGGTGTTGCCTTCGCTCCCTACGCGGATCTGATCTGGATGGAAAGTAAAAAGCCCGACTACCAGCAGGCCGTCGACTTCGCAGAGGGTGTCCACGCCGTATGGCCAGAGCAGAAACTGGCATACAACTTGAGTCCTAGCTTCAACTGGAAGGGTACGTGCTTTGAACCCTAACCCATCATGCATGGATTGGCGTGGGCTAACGGTGGGATATTTGCAGCGGCTATGTCATCGGATGAGCAAGAGACTTACATCCCTCGCCTTGCGAAGTTGGGTTACTGCTGGCAGTTTATCACCCTCGCTGGGTTGCATACTAATGCGCTTATCTCTGGTATGCTTCCTTCCATAGTGCTACTTCGTCTTTGACCTTGTTTGCTAATGAATGCCTTTAGATACTTTCGCAAAGGCATACGCCAAGCAGGGAATGAAGGCCTATGGATCTTTGGTTCAGGAGCCAGAAATGGAGAATGGTGTGGATGTTGTCACGCATCAGAAATGGTCCGGTGCAAACTATGTCGATGGACTGCTGAAGATGGTCACTGGTGGTGTAAGCTCAACGGCTGCCATGGGCAAGGAGGTTACAGAAACACAGTTCCACGGCTTCACTAAAAATTAGTTAGTTTGACGAATCGTGTATGATTTGGTGAAGACGGGGTTTTGGTTTTTCGTTTTCTTTTTTGTAGTAGTATTTTTTTTCTGTGATGGTTTGAGTTTTCACATTGCATGCACGGCTGGAGTCCTTCCTTCCTTTTAATTCGAATAAATAATTTTTGCCAGGCAAAGACCACTACACTTTCTGTGTGCAGGTTTATTCCCGATCCGGATTCCTGCCGCCGAGACCATCCTTTCGGGCAATTTGCCTTGGCGTCAATGTTTGTCAATCCTGAATTGGGTGTTGCCCCTGAACCGGGATAGTGTGCCCGTTGCTTCTGACCCTTGTCAGCCTGTGTGAAATTTACCCGGCTAGAAACCTGTCATATTGATATCTTTGGACATCGCACTCACGGACCTCAAAATGTCAGCACGACGAAGAAATTGCTGCAAGCCGTCTTTCATTATACCAATGGATAAAGAACCTGGAGAGTACCCTTGTGACCGTACCGTTAGAGTGAGGATACAAAGATGGTGTGGCCATGCGAAACGCCCAGTGGAGAATTGCACGTGGAATCAGAGACGTTGATATGATTCGTGGCTGGGGGGAAGGGAATTGGTGGCTACTTGCCTAATGAAGGATGGGTTACCAGACTAGCGAAGCGGCGGGACGTGAGGATTCTGGCATAGAGGGTCAAGGCATTCTGTGATTGAAGGAGCTCGTCAGAAGACGCTATATCAAGGGTCGGGGACGGAGCGGCTTTTGCAAGAACTTGGTGTGTGGTGAAGGGGGTCCTCGGTATAAGATTTGGTTGGGTTTCTCTCCCTCATAAGCGGACATTGAATGCTGAGCTTCATGGTAATTTGTTACATAAATTCCTTACTATTAATGGGGTTTATAAAAATCTGATTGGCCAAATTTTCGTATATATGTGTATACATACTAATACATACTAAGTACTAAGTACTTATGTATATTTTTGAATTCTGTGCTGCAGTGTTTTGGGAGGCCGAGTTATTGGTGATGAACCTCCAGCCAGCTCAACCACCCACCCCACAGGAGCCGCACCTCGCTCGTCCATCTTGTGGCATCAAGCCTCCCTGCTCGCTGTTTACCACTGCTTCAGCGTCACCTCCTCGCTGCCCACCACTGCTTCAACGCCACCCCATCTCTGAGCTCAAAGTCTTACTCCCTGCTTCTTAAACCATAAGGGTCAGTTTTACGCCGCTCGGTTCTCCCTTAGCTGTATATATCTTCATGTCTCCATCGCTTGATCTTAGTGTCTTCCTGCACCATTTCATTGCTCAAGGAGCGGTGTCTTTAATGAATTGAATGAGGCCCTAGTCTCAACCTTAATACAGCATTTGAAAAAGCTGACAGTCTTAGTCCCGCAGAGCACCCAAGAAAACCCTGCGAAGCCACGAGCCTCGGCAGAAACAACCTGGCTAGTCTTCGGCACGAGATGAGATTCAGCAGATCCCGGGACATCTTGTCCCGCCGTAGATTAAATCTCGCAGTCCCGGCGGTAGGCCTAGAATACCTCTATATATCTTGTATATGGGCATACGGTGTGGGCAAAGTTCAGGTGCTGTTCTTACTCAACTACATCTAGTCTCCTCACCAGCCAACCCTCCTGCTCAGACAACTTCAATGACACGAATCTCCAAAGCCCCGGAGGCGAAAAGACAACACGGCGGAATGACCTCAGCTGCTCTTGGACCCAAAAAAAAGCCGGTCATGAGCTGTCACTCACAGTCCCGGGATGTCCCGTAGCTTCTCAAAAATCCGTTCCAGGATATCTCGTTCCCACAGCTGCAGAAGTCTCGTCATGCCGGAGATATCTCGTCCTGTGCCGAACACGAACACTAAATTTGACTACCTTAGGCCAAGCTAAAGGCACTCGCTGCGAACGTTTAGTCCCTCGGCGCATAGGTAGCGTCTCTACAGAGTACTGTCAACGAGCTTTCCAAACCCCAGCAAGACTATACGGCGAAGCTCCAAGCGTCAATTTCCTCCTTCACGAAGGAGCTGCAAAAGAGAACCTGCTCCCCCCCAAAATCCCGCTTCACGCGCCCCGAGATGATATCTGTGTCATGGCACTGCTCTAGGGGGAAGGACTTGCTGTTTCACGCCGAAACCCCAGAACGTGGAGAGCTCCCTTGTCGATGTATACGAGGGTGGTAGTGGGGATTAATTTGCGGCTCTGTTGGTGGGGGCGGCGGCTCAAAATGGAAGTTGCGATCATTATGCATTCGGCCGAAGGCGTCCAAAACCCTTGCACACTGGAAAAGCCGCGTGTCCGAATCGTGGTCATGAATGTGAGGCAGAAAATGGGTTTATCTGGTAGCTCCCTGTCAGCCACCCCCGCCTGAGAACCTGGTAAATAACATTAGTTACTGATGAGACTAAAGCCGGGGAGGGATATCGATTTCAAAGCATGTCATAAGTATGTGTGAGATCATTCATGTTGTTTCTGTTGACGAGTGATCCATTGTGACCTTGTCCAGGAGATTCGTATCAGATTCATCTCATCTATTCTATACCCATTACCATCCCTTCTACTCCAAATTCCAGTACTCTACATAACAATACAACCTATCCCATACATAGCGCGCTCAACATCCTTCTTAACCCGATACCAATCCTCGCGTCTAGTGGCATACTCATAAACCTCCTCAACCCTAAAAATCCCACCAAACCTTCCGGGGTCTGCAATAACCGTCGCCATCTGTCGGGCATGCGTAGGATCGATTAGGTATATCTGCGCCAGCTCTCGAAGCGCTGAAAAGTACGGTATCAATGGTGAGATCTTGAGGTCAGATATGTACTGGTGGTAGTGGTTCATGTCGCTGTTTTGGTTTGTTAGTAGGGGAGTGAGAGGAGGAAGAGGGGGGGACAAACGAGATCAACCGGATCGCGCCATCGACTGAGATCCGTTGGCGCTTGATGTGTTTACATACGGCCGTGAACAGGCGTATTCCGACTTCCTGGTTAAATACGTCGAGCACATTCTTGTCCGTGCTCCCGACGAGAAGTTTCGTATGTGTCTCTACGATCTCGACAACCTTTTCCGCCGTTGTGCTGGGTCCAATCTCCATCTGCTTCCCGGTCTCGGCATGGAGTGCACCGGGGTTGAAATCAGTGACCTGCTGTGTGGTGGCAAAGATATGTTCGACCTCAGCGATGAGGACGTCGAGGCCAACGTTTAGGCCTGCAGCCACACGCTCGTCAAGCATCTGCTCGAAGCGCTTCTTTTCCTTGGTGGCGGGGTTGAGGAAGTCGTGGCGGTCTGTGAGTTTTGCTGCCACTAGCTCTTGCTCGTAGAATACGTCCACCATTTGTTGGATCAAATCGCCGATGTTGACGAGTTCTAGGAATGTCATGAGGGGCGCAACGCCGTTGGAGGTGTGGGCGACTTCCCGTGGGTTGTATTTGCCCAGGTGCTCGACCGCTTTATCGAAGCCGGATTTTACGTGGCGGGGGCCGAGAACTTGGAGGAGTGCTACGAAGATGGATTCGCATTGCTCGCGGCTGGGGGAGGGGGTTAGTATGGTGGTGGTATATAGAGGGGGGGGTATAGGTACGCTTCTTCTCCGGTTTGCCCACCGAGTTTGGTAAATATCCGAGCACGCTCTAAGCTCTCTTTCGCCAAGTGGACTAGCTTCAGTGCTACGTCGAGACTGAATAAACTCCGGATCCCTTCAAGCTTCGTGTTCATGATGGCCGCCTTCGCGGCTAGTTCCGTAGTCGGTTTCACGGAAAGTGCAGGTGATGTCCTGCCGCTGGCTCCGCCGCTCGCTACAGATAGTCGGGAGCTGTTTCTAGTCTGGAACTCATCCGGTATCACAGAGAGCTTGTTTGGGTCTCCATCAGCAGCATAAGGACTCGTTTCCACTGTAGCTTTCATCCCCACTAGCTTCGCAGTAGTGAATGCTGAGGGAATAACTGAAACGGGGGCGAGAATGACCTTCTTGAACGTGGACAAGAAATCGCGCTTATCAGCTTCGCGGTTAATATTGCTCATAAAAAACGTCTCTGTAGCCGCATCCTGATCCTGAATATGCTTCTCCCATGTTTCTACTTCGTTGTTAAACCTTTGTCTTGCATGATCCAGTTCCTCCTGTAGATACAGATCCACATGCGGGTCGAATACTCTAGCCAGAACACGCACCACATCCTGCGTAAAGTCTTCCGAAGATGAATCTTTCCCTGGCTTCAATGATGCACCAAAGTCCATACTCTGCTTCAGAAGCCCTGTAACCGCCTTCAGGTACTGATCTAAATTGCGGTCGTGAGCTTCGTCGAGGATTGGCGTGACATACTCCGAGATGACATCCTCTGATACACGTTCCAAGAATGGGAGCAGCACTTTGACAGTTCGTGGAAACACTCTATCGATGACATCCGCCTGGTCTTGCAGTACCTTCGCAAGCTTCTCCCAAAACACCTTAGCAGGTTCCAGTGAAAACGCACCATTGACCGGATTACTACACGAATCAACACTCGCCCCTCCACTATCACGGGTAACATACTCAAAGCAATCCATCGGGTTCCCCAGCTCCTCCTTTTCATACAAAACCGAATGCTTCTGCACAAACAACTGAATACACGGGCCCCCGCCATTCAGCGTGATTAGCACATGCGCATACCTTCTCATCCTCCCGTCGATACCACCGCTCTCATATCCACCCTCAAACTCCCGTAACGCCGCATTCTCAAATACTCCCATCATCGCCTTCAACCGGTCCGTGCGCTCCGGCCACCCCAGCGCCGTATCGCTATCCGAGAACGTCCGCAGCTGTGCCAGCATCTGCGCCTGCTCCTCGGGGTCGCGGTACATCTGGAACACAATGGGGTCCGTATGTGTTCTCGCGCGGACAAGGTCCAGATACAACGGTGCAAGGGCACCATATATCCTTCCAAACTCCTGCCGCGCAAACCCGCGGATGCTGCGGACCGACCTTATCACGGTGAGCAGCGACCCCCGATCCGTAAGTGGTGGTCGCAGCGCCTCTCCGGGTACAGAGGATATGCTCATCAGGTCGACCCGCCTGCTGATGCTGCCTATAGCAGCAGCAGTGTTGACCTTTTTCTTCTTCTCCGCCTCCTCCTCCGCAATATCGAAGATGGTACTCCCTCTTCCCTTGGCGCCTGCTTTCCGCGCTTCCGCGAACTTGCGTTCTTCTTCGGCGCGCTTTGCAGCATCGGAGGCGCGTTTCCGCCGCATGGCGTCCTCGAAGCGTTTTCGAGCTTCCGTCTCGTTCCATACACCCATGAGCTGGAGCCTGGTCACCCATCGCGTGTCGTCGTAGACCATTTCTTGGAGGCGGTGGGAGACGCGGGCAAAGGCCATGAGGTCGCGGACGGGGAGGTAGTCGAGGATTGAGGCGATGATTTCTAGGACGAGGTTAGTGTTTCCGGGGGGGTGGCGGGAGAGGAATACCAGCGGGTAGGGCGGAGCGGGTCTTGTTCATTCCGGGTAGAGGGGTGGCGGTTAACCGCTTTGAAGGCGGGCGGAGGGATTGGCGCTTCGGAGGCATGGTTGGCAAAGCGGCGGTGGTGGTGGAGTGAGTGGTGTGGGAATGGGTTCAGGGGGTGCGGATGGAGCTTTGACGTTGAGATAGAATTTAGCTCATTGGTATAGCTTCCCTGCGCGGCTCTAATGACTTATTTCTCTTCTTCCCTCAGAGCCCACCCACCATGGCGCCTGCCCCCACCACCACCGCCGCAACATCAGCGCTCAGCCTGCTCTCCCCCGCGGAGCTCTCCTACCTCTACACCTCCCTGTCTCTCTCTCCTCCGATCCGTCCGGACTCCCGCAAGCCCACACAATTCCGCCCCCTCACCGCCGAACTCGACATCCTCCCGTCCACACATGGATCGAGTCGCGTCGTCTGGCCCGACGGCGGCGAGTGCATCGTCGGGGTCAAAGCCGAGGTTGAAAAGACCGTCGATGCGACCATGAAGCGCGTGGAGGTGTCAGTAGAGGTTGCGGGGGCGCGCGACGATGATCCGCTCGCCGTGTTCTTGAGTAGTAGTGTCAGCGACGTACTAGGACAGAAGCTAGCAGGACGCCTCGAGATCGGGGAGAAGTGGCATTGGAAGCTGTATATCGACGTTTGTACTCTCCTCTCCCTTCTTAGCAGAGGCTGACATGACGTTAGATACTCCTGCTTACACCACCGATTTCGCACCCATCCACACTCCTCTCCCTCGGCGTCCATCTCGCGCTTCGTGTCACGAATCTTCCCCTGCTGGTATCTGCCGTCGACGAGGACCCGCTGTTCTCCGATGATTGGGATGCGGCGTTGCCGCTGTACCCCGCTGCGTCTGCTGCGGTTGGAGATGTCCCTGCTATTACGTTGCTAGTTGCCGCTGTGGGCGAGAATCTGTTTTTTGATCCTACAAAGGAGGAGATGGCGGTTGCTGACTGTGTGTTGGCTGTGTCGGTGGACTATGATGGGCGGCTGGTGGGGTTGAGGACGCTAGAGAGCGGAACTGTGGGTGAGGGTGCTGTGGGGAGGAAGGTAATCAAGCGGATTGTGAAGGAGTGTGGGCCGGTGGGGAGAGAGGTGTTTGAGAGCTTGGAGAGCATCGTGAAAGCGGGATAGCAACAAAATGTGGAAGAGATAGATATATTCAGAGATACCGACGTCTTCCTAAAGGATATACGAATTGTATTGTACAATAGCTGCTTGGGAAAGGAAAAAAAGCGGAATGCAAACCATCCATTACAAATAACACCCTCCCTCACAACTGCCTCTTTCTACTGCTGCTTCTTTTGCGCCGCCGGTCCCATCTCCTTATCAAACGACCCGTAAGAAACCTCGATACTACTCACCGCGGACAGCCCCACGTATCTAGCCCCAAAAATTAGCTCCAGATCCCGCAACAAACTTATGGGACACTTACAGAATGGAGAGCAGGAGGAAAAAAGCCAAATATCCCATAAAAATACCCGGGGTAAAGAACTGGTACCGATGAAACAGGCCTCCCTGTGTCTGATTCTTTACCGCATCCTCTCTATCCTCAACGCTCCTCAACTCCAACTGCGGCTTGTTCACAACCAGTGCCGCCTTCTTCTCCTCGACAGCACCAATCGGAGAAGACACAAACACAAGCGTATACCGTCCGGCACCTACCATATCCAATACCGAGTGCAAGAACGCATCATGCACCTCCACCATTTTCTGTCTATTCTTCGCGTCCGCAGGCAAGGAATCAAAATCGACACGAATAACCCTCGGCTTCTTTCCCTCGTCCATACCTATTTCCAGGCTCCCAGCTACCATAAACACCTGTCAGCACAATCTAAGGTTGGTAAGGAAGGGGTTAGCTGGGTTACTTTTCGCATCCACGCCCTTGACCCTAGCATCACACTCCCTCCTCGCGACTCCCTGCAGCGTCTCCACAACCGCGCCCATATCGTTATCGATCCCATCCACAAACACGTTCTCGGCGATCAAGCGCCTTTCTGCATCGACAGACGCGAGTAGGTCCTTGATGTGCACGCCCGCGTGCTTCGTCGCCGTGAGGTCCTCAATGTGTAGGCCCGGCTGCGAGACGAGGATGTAAGCGTCCGACTCGCATTTTTTGATTTCCGCGCTGGCGATGGAGATGAAGGAGTTTGTTGAGAAGATGTTGTGGGTGCGCGCGGAGGAGGGGATCCTGTTTGTCGTGTGTTAGCTAGGTCGGGAGAGCTGGGAGGTGGCGGGAAGGCGTACGAGGAGCTCGAGGAGATTAGGAAAAACGGTGAGGTGTCAGAAAAGGCGAAGGTAAAGCTCGTGAGCGCGAATATGCTTAGAAGAAGTGGTCGTGGTAACTGCATTGCGGTGGTGGTGTCGGAGGGTTTACGAGTGATGTCGAAGTCGGAGCTTAATTGTGATGATGTGTCTAGTCACGTGATTATCCGGCACGATATGTCACTCGTGCTAAACTCAGTTTGAGCTGACCCTTCAGACGACTTCTTTAGTAGAAGTGTTCTGAGCTGTCTAGGTGCTTTCTACTGGGTATGTGTTAGTCCCGTACAATACTAACTTTGTTCCAATTGGGCGATTTGTGGATATATTGACATTTATTCATTCAAACTGGCATGCCTAATACCATAAATAAATTGATGCCATAGCCCTTCGAGGCTGAATGCAAAATGATTACAACAACAAAGAAATAGAGTAAAAAGGACTTATTCAAATCTACCAGGTCACAACAACGCCATCTCCATCCCACCCAGCTCACCTGGGCTCCTTCGAGAAAATTGGGGCTAAGCCTCTCCTACCAATTTGAACGCACTTAAAGCCCGCCAATAAGCTTCTCCACGACCCTCGCTGCCTGTTCCTCGGCTAGGTCTGTCGTTCCCCGTTTGACGCTGACATTCCTGAGCGCAGCCACAATAGCCCTCTTCTCAAAACCCATATTTGTAAACCTCGCCACCAGCTCCTCCGCAAACCCATCCAGTTCGCGCCACTGCTTTTCCGCCTCGCTGAGCCCTATGTCTCCTCCGACGCCCGCATACCGCTTTGCCCACTCCCTCGCCTTAGCTTCGAATTTAATGGGGTCATCAAGCATCATCCGGGCAACCTCTGCGTCTTGTGGATCATTTGGCTCCGGGGCTGCAAGAAGGGATTGCAGCGAGAGCAACGCAGTCTTGATCGTAAATACAGGAGACCACTTTTGCGAGAGAGTGTCGAGGCAGATGGCGCCCTGCGCACATAACACATCGTTAATATATGCCAGCCGGGTGGGGAGGGGAAAGAATGGGTACAGTCTGTGAAGAGATATTTGGATGCCACACTCTCGTTTCGAATTTCATTTTCGGTGGGACGAAGGGGTAATTATCGGGGAGCAGGATGTCGACGTTGAAAGTACCGCCGGCATATGGGGTATCTGGGGGACCGGGAAACCAGCCAAGCAGGTGCATTATGTTGTCGTTGTTGATCGGCTTCGCATTCATTTCCGACATCTTGTCTTTCGACATGTCATCGAGCTCTTTCATGATTCTGCGTCTTGTTGCCATCGTATATGGTTTAAGGATGAGAAAGATGAGAGGGAGGGGATGCTTTATGAATTGCGTTGAGTTGTGGACTCGAGAGGCGGGTAGTTACAGCTGAGCCGTTGTATGTGAGGAAGCTGAGACTTTTGTATGTGCGAAAATAGGTTACGTTACGCTACAGGGACGTTTGAGACGGCGAACTGGACGTCTGGGCGGTGATAAATTCAATGCGCAATAGAACTAGTTGAGGCCGTCGGGTTTTTGAATTGAGTCGTCAAAGATGAGGGAGTCTGTACTCGAGTAAGTAGACTGCTCCAAGTTATGACAAGGCTACTACTTGGTGGCGGCGGGGTTGATCCCTATGTACTCTGTTGGGTGCACGTGATAGATAAGCTTGATATGCGGCTTGTGAGAACAACCAAGTTACGAAAATAACGGCGAGCATGCCACTACAAGACAGGGCATACTCGAGTAGGCTGGGAGTTTTAACTAGGTAAAGTTTAATCTCAGTTCCAAATCACAGAAGAAACAGTCCATCCATTAAAAGATCAAGAAGCGCTCAAAGACGCGGCTCTTCTCCAGACAAAGGTATCGCTATAAGCAGAACTTCCCCCAGCCATCTCATCTGCTTTCCACCTCTCCTTCCGCGAACCTCTACTTGAAATCCCAGAAACAAACAAACCCCCTCGTACTCAAAACCAATCATGGAACGAGAACTAGGATAAAGATGCCGGAAAACGAGGAAACGAGCGAACGCCGTTTAGAGGTCATTAAGCTGCTGAGCGATCTTATCGAGTTCCTCCTGGGCAAGTTTATACTTCTCTTGGGACTCTTCGCACTTTTTCTCCCACATGTCTCGTTCCGACTCGACAGTTGCAACCTTGCGTTCGTAGTGTTCGGCCTTGACATCGGTAAGACGAAGCCTATCGATGACGACACGCAAGATTAGTCTTCGTGTTCCCTAACAAGCGGAAGAACGTTTAGGCGTTCAACAACTGGTAACATAATGCGCTCACTTTTCGTTTGTCTCTCTGAGGTTCTTGTCGGCCTCCTCGGCCTCATCTTCGAGTAACTGTAGCTTCCTTTGCAAAGCATCAAGCTCCGCACTGTGAGTGGCTCCGCTGTCAGCAGCGTTTTTAGCCTCGGCGAGAGCCTTCTCGAGTTTATCGACCTCATCGTCGAGGAGGGTATTGCGATGGGTGAGGGAGCTGATTTCTTGCTCTTTAGTGAGGTTTTCCTGTTCCAGGACCTTTATACGGGCTTTGAGCTCCTCGTTCTGGGCTTGGGCCTCCTCGGTCTCCATGCGGAGGGAGTTCATCTTCTGCAAGACGCGAAATGGATGCGTTAGCTATCATGCCGAATAGGAGTGGACACTGATTGCAGTGTTATAGGAGAAACAGTGGGAGGTTGAGGGAGTACGAGGGATAACAAACCTCCTTGAGCTTATCCATAGTTGCTTATGTTTTGGTTGGATTATTCGTTGGATGGAGGAATTCGTGTGATGGTATAGGGTGAGGACCTGATAGAATAAAGCGTGGATGGAAAGGTCGAGTGGAAAGAAAGGGAGACCAACTGGAGTGGGGTGTATCTGTCCAGCGCATGGACCCCTCAGTTATATGAGCTACCCTGATCAGGACAGGCGGGGTGAAACTTGGCTACCAACGGTTTAGCATGTGACTAATGACCGTTGCCCTGCCAACCGCCCTTTATTTTTGTCTCAAGCCGCCACACCTGTCTCTTTGTTCCGCGTCAACTCACCGATCTCTAATCCTTCAACGTCGTGCCTTCAAAAGAATCACTCTCACGACAACACACGACCCTACCACCGCCATGCTTGCAAACAAGGAGAATATTGTTCTCCATGCCCCCCAGCCTGGCAAAGCAAACCCCAAGACTCCTGCTCCAGGGAAAATGGCAACCAAAACGCCATTCAAGATCCCTCTGGACGACGAGAACAGTACCGTTCTCCCAAAGACTGGAAAAAAGGGCATCTTTGCGGGCAAAGATCCGTCCCAATTTGTTACCCCAGTTGGTGAGGATATCAATGCACAGAGTCTGCAGTTAACTGCTCTAACGCATCTTATATCAGGCCCACGAAGACAGGCGCTCGCTGGAAAGACTACAAATATTAAGGCACGAGGTCTAGCTCCATCATTTCAGCAGGGAAAGACCGAAAAGAAGCAAGATAGTGCTGTGAAGCCACAGCGCTCTCAACTTGTAATCTCGGAACAGGCAGAGGCTGCCGTGCACGATGAGACTGATGACGTGCCGGAAATTGAGTATATGGCTCCCGTGCCTCCTGGTAGGTCACGCTTGCTTCTATAAATTACGGATTGTGTTGACACTGAAATTCAGAGCTTCCCTTCGTTCCGGAAGGGATTGAATATGTGCCAGACTATGAATGGCTAAAGAAGAACTACATGAAAGGTTGCTTCCGTACATACCTCGCCGATCTGGACGAGGACGGAAAGAGCGAGTTTCAACGGCGCATGGAAGAGAATCTTCGTATGCTCGAAGCGGAGCTTGATGCTGAGACCGAAGAGGCAATTTGCAATGCCAAAGGCATCAGAAAGCCGAAAGCAACCGTAACCAAGGCCAGTGTTCCGACACGGGATGAAATGGCTAGACGTACAGAGGACAAAAAAGCAAGCGAGGCCAAGAGATCCACCTCTCGTTCCCGCCAACCTTCGAATGCTCGCCCTACCTCTTCTCGCCCAACCTCATCTGCCTCCGTCACCCGCCCAACATCCTCCTCTGCCTCCATCACACGCCCTACATCTTCATCTCAGCGCAGAGCAGCTAGCACTCTCAACTCTCGGAAGGCAGCCGAAGCGCTCTCCCAGCGCCCCACCTCATCCGCATCCAATACCCGCCCGGAATCCAGACTCATCCGTCACCCCAGATCGGGTTCTACAACTGTGGAAGAACCCAAAAAACCGCTCTCCTTCTCCAGGTCACACTCCAGGTCACGCAGCGTCTCCTCTGCTGTAGTGTCGAAAAATACAATTGGCTACACTGCCGGCCGGGAGGTACGTGATAATGTCAAGAAGACGGTTACGAAAGTAAAGTTGGAGTCAACTCTTGACGCAATCGAGCGTATCCAGCGTCAGGATGAGGAAGCTGATGCGGCGATGCCGTTGATTCTTATCCCGGAGGACGATGAGGATGACGTGGTGGTGGAACTTCCGAGTCCGCTGATTGAAGACGAGGAGGAGTTCTTTATGACAATGCCTGAGTAGAAGTGCACAGGAGGTTGAGTGTTAGCTGTAGTTCAATACATGATTAAAAGAAGGCATTGAAATAGCACATAACGGTGCAATATTCTGTATGACCAAGGTTTTTATTCAGTGGGGTATTTTTGCTTGTTTTGTTTCTTGTACACGGTAATGGTTCTTCTGGTTCTTTGGTCTACCTGTCTCTTTGCCTGTATTTTATATCTTTACATTGCTTTTTTACGAAAGAGTCTAGTGCTATTTGATATCCAATAATCGCTGCACCTGCGGATCAACTTGAAACGTGAATGTTTCCGTATCACGCGGAGGTAGCGCTCTCTGTCACTTGTCATCTCTGAAGTCCATACGAATTCTGAAGCTATAGGTTGACAGCGGAGACGAGGACCTAGTTGTTGGAGCCATTTATTTGGCTTCAATTCCGAATGGCGGTCTGGCCCAGTCTTCAATACTCATCGAAGAAAAAGCTCTCAATCCGAGATGACAACGCGTTACGCAGCATCTGATAGAAATCGGTAATGAGAGCTCTCCTACAGCCAAAGCCGAGCTACCTAAGCGGCATTGACGTCGTACAATGCATGTGTCAATAGCCGAGCCTTTAACTTCAGTCCCACCGTCACCTCTCTCCCATCACCATAACAATGACCACCACATCACCAGCCTCGTCGCCAACAACCACAACCGAAACAACCATAACAGGGAAAGAAATATCATCGAATTCCTACACCTTCTCTTGCGCAGCTCCCAACTTTAGTTTGTCCCCCCAGCCTTCTCTCTTCTCCCTTCGCCTCACTACTACCGTCAACTCTCCATCTGCTCAATAGATTACGTACTAGCACTCTCTCCACACTCTTCTTGTACTTGGTCGGCAACAATCTGAGTTGGGTTCGACTGTAGACGTATCATTAACTTCTCCGTCAGTTGCGTACTTTTAAGGAGGTGATGGATCATGATATCAGATTATATGGGTTGAGTTTCTCTTGCGGCTCAAGGCTCAAAACTTTAACGCGAGTTTGAAACGAGTTAGGGCTTGGGGTTTAGAAGTACGTCAGTTCGAGTGCGGTTCGGTGAAGATATCAGCAAGATCATCACTCAGACTTCTTCCTCTATTACTTCTCTCTAAAGATTGTTCTCACTTCAACCTCTCTAATCCCATGCCCTCCGACATACTACAATTCATCTCATGGCCTCAAACTGAGCCTGTTATCACGCCACCCTAACTCCGGTCCGCCCTCTGGCACCGCCCACAGCATAAATACTCCGTACCTACTCTCCGCCGCCATCGCCGGTTCCACATCCGGATTCCTCCATACTCCCAGCACGATATTATTCCCCGGCAACATAACACCATCATACCTCCACCGGTGGCTCCCATAATCCTTCAAAAAGCTCACCCACTTCCTCTGCCCGCCTAGTCCTTTCATTTCTGGTCCTGCCACACCCTCTGTGGTGACATTCCCCTCCTTCAGCGTAAACGTGCTAAAATCCTTTCCTCGTCCCTCGAATTTTTCAGGCGAGGTCAGTAGGATCTCTGATAAGTAGTTGTCACCGTGTTCTTCAAGCAATCCATACGGTTCCTCTCCGATGGTCTGTGCTGCAAAGATTATGTATACTACCTACATTAGCGGGTTTTTGAGGGGGAGGCGGGAGGTGTACACACAATAAGCGCCGAACCACCGTGCGGGAATCTCCACCCCCGCATCCTCCGGTAATATCCTCTCGCTCCAGAAGCCGGGGAATTCATAATCATGCATAAAGTTAGCTTGGTAAAACGTGTTGTGCCGGCGAGTGTCAAGTTGGTGGAAAAACAACTCTGCAATCTCCATTAACGGCACATCATACACTGGGGGGCAGAATTTCTTGAGCACGTGAGGGTGGTAGACGGTGTGCTGCAGTTTTGCCACATAATTGTCATCCATTGTCGGTGGCCTTGGGGGGAAGAAACGGAGGGGGTAGAGCAGGAGCTGAAGGTGTTGGGGAAGCTCGAGTTTGCGGCGGTGGATGAGCTCGAGGTTTGTGGAGGTCGCGGGGGAGAACGGGGGAGAGCGAGTAGGGCTTGCATCTGGGATCGAGATCAGCTCCCGCGCTGTGTTTTGGTCTGTGGGCGTACCAAGGATCATGTCGAGAACCTCCTCGTCGCCTGGCTTATGGCGTCGCTGGAATGCAGTTTTGTAGTCATAGCCGCTCTGTCCCTCCCGTGGGGGTTCATAAATGCGTAGGAAGTGCACGCGGAAAACTTGCTGGTCACTGTGCACTGCGGCATGGAAACGTTGCGAAACGGAGGCGAAGCTGAGGACGTCATCGATCGAAGGGAGAAAGGTAGCGATGGATTTTAAGAGCTGTACATAGGGGTTAATCTATGGCTATGGAAAGGGGTGGGGGCTGACTTCGAGAGGAAAAGCGGAGAGCGTGGACATTGCTATGGATCATAAAGGTGCATACAGGAGATTGGCGGTTGCGGGGCGGTGAGGTCATCTCAATCACATGCTCCGAATGATACCTTGTGTACCAAGTACTATCATGCTCCAGTTTCCGTCAGTGAAATAAATACCGTGCGCTGCCCACTGGCCCTGAGTACTTGGTACCGACAAGCAAACCTACTCCCCTGGGACCAGCCCAAATTTAACATCGCCCATCAATCGCCCGGAATAACTACACTCCAGTGTCGACTCGTAGCCATACGGCGACCATAGGACGACAAGCTGTGTCCCGTAAAACTAGCCAGTTCGTGGCACTTGTGACCCATCAAGGAATAGCAGGCAAAGCTCAAAATATCCACCCAAACCCCCAATTCTCCTAGAGTATTATGGCTGGGGGTAGTATGCATAGTATAAAGTTAGTCAGTTGGAAAAAGTAGCTCGCATATATCCCCTGAATGGCTGCAGGTAATAACGAGCGCTCGTCTCCCAATCCCAAGCAACAGGTTAGATACTGTGAGTACCAGGAACACATCTGCCGGATTATGTAGTCCCGGTTGGTTCCACAATTAGTGAGAGCTACACAATTCGGATTGCGTATCACGATTCTCTAGAAAGTAAATGTATACAGCTATAGTCACAATGACCGCTCACACCACTAAAGCAAAAACCTGCGCAACAGCCTACTATTACTTCTCCGTCTACAAGACATTTTAAGCATAGAAGTTGACCTACAGCCATGATCATTAGTCTACGTCTCTCACATGGCACCAGGGGCTTGAAACATACCGTATCCTTCTTCTTGGCCTGCACTTCCGCGATAGCATCCACATAGTGCTCATGTCCTATTTTCGTCTTTCCACTCCTCAGCGCAATCATACCTGCCTCCACACACACGGCCTTCAGCTGTGCGCCTCCAAATTCATCTGTGCTCCTTGCCAACTCCATCCAGTTGACGTCCTCCTCTATTGTCATCTTCCTGCTGTGGATCCTCAAGATACCCGCACGAGCATCCTCATTTGGCAGTGGGAACTCGATCTTTCTATCCAATCGGCCGCTTCGAAGCAAAGCAGGGTCCAGAACATCGACTCTGTTTGTTGCCGCTAGAACCTTGACACGGTCATCTGACGAGAAACCGTCGAGTTGGTTGAGAAGTTCCAACATTGTCCGCTGCACTTCACGATCTCCAGACTTTTCCGAATCGAAACGCTTGGTTCCAACCGCATCCAACTCATCAATGAAGATGATTGTGGGGGCCTTCTCCTTGGCAAGAGCAAATGCATCCCTGACAAGCTTGGCACCGTCACCGATGAACATCTGGACGAGCTGTGGTCCAGCAAGCTTCAAAAAGGTAGCCTTGGTCTGCGCAGCACAAGCACGGGCAAGCAGAGTTTTTCCGGTTCCGGGAGGTCCATACATCAGTGCACCTTACAAATAGTCAGCATCTGTTTTCGAAACTGTAATCATATGGTATTACCCTTGGGAGCCTTGATTCCAATCTTTTTGAACATCTCCGCTTGCTTCATGGGCATAACCACAGCTTCCACAAGCTCCTCAATCTGCTTATCCAGCCCGCCAATATCCGCATACGTTTCCGTCGGCTTCTCGTCTACCTCCATAGCCTTGACGCGAGAGTCGTACTCTGCCGGTAGCGTGTCCAGCACCAGATAACTGTCCTTGTTTACACCAATCAGATCCGAGGGCTTAAGCTTGTCGGCATCAACAAGACCAATCAAGGGAAGGAAAATTGTCTGTCTAGTTGAAGTTTTGATGACCGCCGACTTTCCGGATCGGGTAGCATCCAGGTCGACATTAGCACCGTCCTCAGCTTCCTCAGCGGTTGGGTCCAAATCTAACAGTTCGACAACGTTGGCAACAAGGTAGGGCAGCTGTCTGTAGACCATAAACACACCATTAGCTTTAACCCCGATATCCAGCTAAAAAAAGGAAACAGACCGATTGTTCTCGATTTTCTCAAGATTGTCTTTTATCTTATCTTTCATGCTCGACTTTTCATGCGTCAGGCGCTGAAACTCTTGCCGCATAACTCGTAGGTCGTTCTCCAGTAACCGCCTGCGGTTAATAATGTCGGTAGTAGCTGCGTTCAGGACGTCAGGGTCGATCTCGTCTTCGTCCTTCTTAGGCTCATCATCGACATCCATCTTGCTATCATCTCCGCCTTCTTCCTTTTTCTTCTTGTCTTCATCCTTCTTTCGCTCCTGTTGTTCTTGCTCGAGATCGTCAAGGTCTTCAAGGGATGCCATTTTTAGTCGTAGAGGTAAGGTTTATGTCGGGATTCGCGGGGAGAAAGGAGATGCTGCAGGGCCGACGGGTGAGATTCGATGAGTGGTTGATGGAGGCGGGAAGCTGTTAGATGGAGGAGATGGATGATGGTAGATGTGGAGTGTAGTTGTGTTAGCAAGCAGGTGAAGCGGGACACTGACGACAAACAATGGCTGCGCATCGGTCATCACACTAGCGAACATATGAGCATGCATACCCTGTTCCTTGGCAAATGGTCCGTGCACGGAAATTCCCTAAATTTTCAGAGAGCCGCAACCGCAACTTCAATATCTCTATTCTTTTTGTACAGTCTCCCCCCTACACACAAAATGGTATCTTCCCTCATTCTCCGTATTTCTCCGCGTAGCAATTGGCTAACTCCCCCACTAGGCCCGACGAAGAACAAAAAAGCGTACTCATCTCCCAGATCCCAACACAACCAAACTCCCCTCAAAACAGTCCGCGACCGGTGTCTCCCAACCTCTCAATGTCTCCGCCTCTCAAATCCCGAAGACGATGGTGATCCGTATTGGCGCCTCCGAAATAGGACCCTCCGTTTCCTCACTCGTCCGCGACGTCCGCACCATGATGGAACCGCACACCGCAAGCCGCTTGCGGGAACGCAAATCCAACCGTCTAAAAGACTACGTAACGATGGCAGGGCCCTTAGGCGTGACACAACTCCTCCTCTTCTCGCGCTCCGATAAAGGCTCGACCAATCTCCGAATCGCACGCTGTCCGCGCGGCCCCACCCTCCACTTCCGCATCAACGAGTACTCACTCTGCAAAGACGTCCGCAAAGCTCTTCGCAACCCCAAGTCGCCGGGAAAGGAATTCACTACCCCTCCGCTCCTGGTTATGAATAACTTCTCGACTCCCGTCCCCCCGAACCCCGACGGAACCCCCGGCCGTCCCCCGCCACAAGATACCCTCCTCATCAGCATGTTCCAGAGTATGTTTCCAGCGATTTCCGCTCAACGCACACCCATCGCGTCGATCCGCCGTGTATTGCTGCTGAATCGCCACCCGGCCGAGGAGGGTTCGCCCGAATACATCATTGACGTACGGCACTACGCGATTAGCACGAAAAGCGTGGGGCTCTCACGACCAATTCGGCGGCTCAATGCGGCAGAGAAGCGGGTTTATAAGGGCTCGGACCCCCTGAAACTCAAGAAAAAGGGCGGGCTGCCAAATCTGGGGAAGCTGGAGGATATTGCGGATTACATGCTTGATCCTGCCGCTGCAGCTGGCGGTTACACATCCGAGTCTGAGGTGGAGGAGGATGCACAGGTGGAGGTTCTCAACCCGACCGTTCAAGGTGCGAAGCGGAAACGGCTCCTCAAAGGCCCCGAGAAGAAGAGTATTCACCTCACAGAACTGGGGCCTCGCATGACGCTGGAGATGGTAAAGATTGAAGAAGGCTTGGGAGATGGAAAGACGCTGTGGCATGCATATGAGAGGAAGACGAAGGCAGAGATACAGGAACTTGAGCAACGGCACGCAAAGAAGCGGGCAGAGAAGGAAAAGCGGAAGAAGGCGCAGCAACTAAATGTCCAAACGAAAAAAGAAGCGTTAGAAACGAAGAAGAAAGAAAAGAAGGCGAGGAAGGCTAAGGGGGAGGCCGTGGAAGAGAGTGATGGCGATGATGACGAGGAAATGTGGGATGATGAGGAGCTCGATGAACTGCATGAACGGGATAGTGAGAGTGATGAAGAGGAAGACGAGGAAATGGAAGATTAATGGTTGGCGTAATGTACAAAAGTTGGGTTTTAAGCAATGATATCACCAAACCGTTGCGCAATGTCTCTCCGAGAATTTGTGCGAGTGAGGTTGTATGAATTCACCAGCCATCACCCAGAAATTCAGATTTCACCGAGGACCAAGCTTTGGGCATCCAAGAATTCCGCATGCAAACCTTCCCAGATGTGGCTCGCCCTTAATAGGGAGAGGTTCGAGCTATTTCAGCAATTGGCGTAGTATTTCTAATTAAATTGTGCCTTGAATCATCGTGAATCCATGAGTTCTGGCCCAACTCCAAGTTGTGCTCCTAAGTTGATAGGTGCTTATAGTTAGTAGATAGTGAAAATGCTCTTGTTGGTCGAGGATATATTACTACATGTACATAGCAACGCCCGAGGGGATGATATTTCAACTGTCTATTTCATCCATTCATTGGTCCTTCGTTGACTTTTCATCTATCTATCGTACACCCAGGATATATACAGCCCCCAATTACTTTCCTAACTTAAACTTCTTCACAGCGCCCATCAAGTCACCCATACTCTTGACAGCGCTTTGATTCGCCTGTACAACTATAGTCGCTCCGCCAGCACCCCTACCCGGATTATTCACTCCACCCTTCAACACGCGTTCCGCAACTCTTCTTAGATCTTGTACCGTTAACTTCTCAATCTCCCGGCTCATTTCCAGCGCCGAGATCTTGCGCCCATACACTTGTACCTGTCTTCCCAGGTCCTCGAGTTCGACCATACGACTTTCTAGGTTCATTAGGAGGCTGCTGCGGAGTTGGTTTTTCGCGCGATCCACCTCTTCTTTTCCGAGACCGCTGTAGTTGGTCGCAAATGTGTTTTGTAGTTCTTTGAGGATCACGTTGACGAGGGCGTGGCCGGCGTCTGGGTGGCAGGACGCCGCGATACCGAAGAGTCCCGAGTCCGTGTAAGAGTGGTTGAATGCAACAGCGGATTCGATCCAGCCGTATTGGTTGAGTACGTTTGTGTAGAGACGCGAGTACATACCTTTACCGGGACCGCCAGCAGAGAAGGAGCCGCCGCCGCCAAGGAGGGTTTGCAGTGTGGCGAGTGCATAGATATCGGGATCACTGATGGGCAGACCTTCAAAGGCGACATGCAGGTGGCAGTATTGTGGGAGATGCGTCGGGGCGTCCGAGGGGGGGAGGGTGATGAGGCCACCGGTGTAATGTGCTGGGATTGTTGCGGTGAGGCTTCCGGAAGGGCCGGAGCTGACGAAGGGGATTTTCGACAGGATTCCTGGAGCGGTGGAGGAGGAGTCTGTAGTTTCGGGAGTGGCGGGCATATCGCCAAAGTATCGTTCCACCAGCTTGACTGCAGTCTCGTGTTCTACCCCCGCAAAAGCGACAACGATGCGTTCAGGGCGGTAGAAGATGAATCGGTACTCGTCAATGAGGGACTTATTGATCTTCTGCAGCCGTTCTTCGGGGCAGAGAAGGGGGTTTCCCAAAGTGTTGCCCTGGAATGCGGCAGTGTGTAAGAGCTCCGGGAGAATGAGTTCGGGCTTTGCCCAGATCTCGCCGATCTCGTAGGCAGCCGTCGCCAGCTGCTGCTCCACTTCATCTTTGGTGATGAGAGGGTCGCGGATCGTCTCGGCGAGGATCCCCATCATGGAGGGGACGTCTTTGTTGAACACTGCTGCCTGGTACATTATGCTTTCTCTCGAAGAGGCACATTGAACATTGCCACCGAGGCTTTCAAGGGTCTCGAGCATCTTGTCTGCAGAACGGGGGGAGGTGCTCTGGAAACTCCGCGTATTAGCTTGCTTGCCGATGTAGAAGTGGAAGGAGGGGCACCTTGAAAGCTAACCGGTCAACCAAATGGGAGACGCCTCGTAGTCGGTCATTCTCGTATCGCGAACCGGCATTGATGTAGACGCCCAGCCCAGAGAAGTGGCCTGGTAGCGCTTCGGTAGCAACGCGGACGCCATTGGGAAGGGTAGTAACTGTGTCTAGCTCTGCGGGGTCCTGGCGAGGTCAGCCCGCACATTCGGAGGTGTTTTTCTTCGCAAGCGGTAGACGTACTCTTGATATAGTGGTGGATAGTGATCTTCTGCAAGGATTGGGTATTGCGAAGCGGGAGAGACGACGTGGAGCACGGACAGTGAAAGAGCGTAGCATGATGATGTCGATGAGGTCAATATAGAAACTCGCAGGTGTCTACTTAAAAACTCTAGCCCAGTAGCTGGCTCGTTAGCGGGATTAGCCGCCGCCGAGCCCAGACGTCTGCGCGCCTGGCTTGCATATTAACCGCTCACGCAGCATCAGCACAATGTCTATCCTCTCCCGCTCCTGCATCACCTCAGCTCTCCAGTGTTCAACCACCCGTTCAAAACACGTCCCACTGTCCCTCGACCGAAACTTCTCCACCACCTTCTCCACACCACTCGCGCGCTCGCTTCTTCCCCACCGCGCAATCATCACCAACCCCACCACCACCACTACTATCACTACCGCAACAGCTACTTCCTGCAATCCGCCCTTCCGACTTCGGGATAAATGCGTGCTTGCTCTCCTCCGTAGTACTATAACGACTTTCGCAGCCATGTCGTCCCTAACTCGTAAGCTCACTGCCCTCCCTGCCGTGGTACCAGAGCGCCAGCTGATTGCTGCTTTGTCCATTAAGTTTCCGAAGAGGACAAGGTCAAGGTAGATACTTATTCAAGCTGTGGCTCATGAGCTGTCACTCTCGACATCTCGCACTCCCTCCCTCCTGCTCTTGCTCACGCCGCGGACATAGTTCACTCCCGTCATCGACGCTATTCTCAGGAGCTCCGATCTCTCCACCATTTCGGTAAAGAAGGTTCGCACCGGACTCTCCGAGAGGACCGGAATCGACTTTACTCCGTTCAAGGTATCACACACGTCCCCGACCAACTTCAGCAATGATTAACCCCCGCCTACAGAAGAGTATTGACACCGTGATTACCGACCGCTTCGATATCCTTCTTGCCGAACGCGACAACGCCGCGAAAGAAACCGCCGAAGCTGAAGCCCAGCAGGAAGAAGAAATTGTTGACGTCAAACCTAATGTTAAAGCTGAGGTGAAAGACGAGGGATCCTCCTCGCCAGAGCCAGCCTATTCCAATGCTGGCTCAGCCTCTCCGTTCACAGACAAGAAGCGCAAGTCGTCATCCTCCGTCGACGAGGATGCGCGACTAGCAGCCGAACTCCATGCCCAGCTCAACGGTGGCCGACCCTTACGCGGCGCCGCAAAGTCTAAGCCGACTAAGAAGACAGCCGCAAAGAAGCGATCCAAGAAGAAGAGCAAGGATACCGTGGACTCCGATCTATCTGGTGGCGAGAACGGAGATGCGCCAGTGAAGAAGAAGAGAAAGGCGAACCCCAACAACGCCTTCATGGTAGGTTTCCGCATCCACAACCAGGTTCCTTCAAGATCTAACTTCTACGTAGAAACCCCTCATTCTCTCGGAGCCTCTGGCGGCCTTTATTGGCGAGACCCAGGTCCCATACCGCCTACTCTCCATCTAAGTATCTTCCGGCTGACAGATTCACAGATGGCACGTCCCGAGGTTGTCAAGAGGATATGGGCCTATGTCAAATTGCACGGTCTACAGGACCCACAAGATAGACGCTACATCCTTTGTGACGATAATATGAAGCCAGTGTTTGGAGATAAGGTGCATATGTTGTAAGTACACCCTTTACATACACACCCCTCTTCACTGTACTAACAGTAGTAAAGCACTATGAACAAAGTCCTGGCTACCAATATGTACAAGGCCGAAGATGTGGCTGCGTCCCAACCCGCAAATCCTGCTACTGATGCTGCGGCTCCTTCATAATTTCGAGGTTACAATATTAACTATTTACTACTTCATTTTGTTGGGTATTTAGCGCTTTGGTTGCTAGTGCTGTGAATGCTACACACGAGTGGAGTTGTGTCGGGGGGAAGGAGGTATAACATTCGGAATGATTGGATTGGATTGGATCGGACCGGGCTGGCGCTTTGAGTTTACTTTTCTACTTACCTTTAAGTTGCGCTTTCCCTTTCTTTTTCTTTCTTCCTAGTACTAGGCCATTTTGTTTCTTTATTTCCCTCCCCCTTTGTTTCGTGTTTCTTTGTGTGCGTGTGTGTGAAGTGTGAAGGCCTTTGTTTTGAGGCTGCGAATAGTGACAGAAGGAGGGGGCAATCATTACCACTGCTTGCCCACTGCCGCTTGTCCCCAACTACCGTGATGGAGAAGGGGGATGGGAATGGGTGTATATAGTATGGGGTATGTACAATTCAAACCAGACCAAACCACAGCGGGGTTTTTATGACTTGCTGTTACTTGTATGTCTATCTAGCGGGAGGTGATTCAAACGCAAACAAAACAAACAAACCATACCCGGGTGTTTGTAATGTTTGTGATGTCTGATATGTCAGTTACACTGCCAATTCCCAAGCCTCGTTTGTTTGTAATCATATTGTATTCACCCGCTTGCGGGTATGACATGCATTTCCCTTCAACCCCTCGCCACTTCAAATCCAACAAAGAAAAAACTCAAGTCGTGGCCTCCCTACCCATCACCTCATCTCTTCCCAAGCCCCGTGGGTATGTCCCAGGATAAGGCGCTGTATCTGGATGATAATTGGTGATGGTGGCCTTATCTTCAAATGCTGTTTACCTCCCTAGGCAAGATCACAACATATGCAGGGCTGTTTGACACATGTCTGTTCAATAGTAAATACCATCCCTTCTCTCTCCTGCCCTTTGGGCATCTGTTTGGGCAACCCCGTTTGTCCAGTCATTCAATCCACTTCCAGTCAACCAGCTGTTTCCAGTCAGCGGGTAGTGAGCTTAACAAACCCTACAGAAGAACCCGAATAGCTTGAGTACTACAAGGAAGACTTGTCCCCGCTTTCTTTCTGATGGTGTGCTCCTCTTCACTTAGTAGGACTCAATAACTCATAATTAGCCCCAACACTCCAGCATACGACTGCGAGTGAGAAATTACCTTTCATTCCAGCAATCATCAACTCGAGCTGCAAGCTGGTAGGCAGGTGGGCGAAACGGGGTAGTTCCGCCGCCGAATAATTCTCAGATTTGAGATCCGGAGCTTCTTCAAAAGTGTGGATTTCTCGATTCCAGACTTTAAGGAAACGCTTAAATGATAGTACTGGTTTTACACCTGCTGGTGTCGGAGGCTTTCTAGAGCAGTATACACTAACGGCAGTAGGTACCAGAAGCTGGTGGGTATCAGGCATTATCCATCATCCATCATCATTCAGCTTGGTAAAGCAGCAATATCCCGCGTGCCATAGGAGAACTATCGATTAAAAGGTTAGTTGCAGTTTTTCAACGATGTGGTGCATGAAATTAATAGAATTAGGTAACTTCATGCACACCAACACCCAATTTCAGTAGTTATACACCACATCAGCTTAGCACCACAATATCGTGGTACGATTTTGTGTAGTGGTCAACATTATTTGACAAAATCATGTACCAACTAGCGGAATTGGGTGTTGGTGCACATGAATTTACCCAATTCTGCTAATTCCATGTACGACGTCGTGAAATGGTATTTTGACCACTTTACACTGCCATAGAGAATAACGACAGGAAAATCAGGCGCTATGGTTAGGGTTAAGGAACGTAAACTTAACGTCAATGAAAGCGGAACGGCGGCACGGTTTCCTTACAAGGTGCTTCGAGTGAGGTTCGGTTTTATAGCCAGGGCAACCTGGAGATATCATGGAGTTTAACTGGCAGCAACTTTGGGGGTCTTTCCCCTGGGTCGACTTTCACTATCCGCAAATTACTACCCCGGAGAAACTGAGGTCCTAGTTAGGTATTGGTGTAGATACCTTCGGCGACTTTAAGCTCTGGAAACGCCCAAGTCCGTGGATACGACGTAAATACAATCCCAGGATGTTCTTTTTGTAATGCACCAAGTCAATAAACGGCTTGATAGGTATCTGGGTGATCTCGGAGAGGACTTTTCTCTTTCGGACAACGGCCGATTGTGGCATACCAAAGCTTCATCGTCAGTCTCTTTTTAGTAATATACTAAGCCAGTGTATGAGGGATATCAGAGTGATCTTCGGCGAGGCCCCTTTCCCTCCCAACCGGTGCCCGGTTGTACGATGTCGAAGCCCCGTCGTGGCTCCCTTTTTGACGCACATCGCATCAAGTCAGTAATATGGGAAATGTCGAGGACGTAATTGTGATCCTCGCACAAAGCCTTTTCTTCTCCAGACGAGAGCTCTATTCGTAAGCAAAGCAAGTAATCCTATACTCACTTAAGCACTTATTTTTCTGCCAGTAGAAAGGGGAAAACAAATACCCTAATTATCTCTTCACAAATATGCAATCGAAAACAAACCCCGGCACCGGTGCCGGAGAAGCAGAAGCCACCGCCATGGCACATACTTTGCCATGGAAAGGTACCCGGGGTTGGGAGAACGTACAGCAATTTCCGATGCACCAATCTTTAAATGGTTCCTGCTCCTTCCTGCTCCTTCGGAGGTGCTGCATGCACTGCTACACCTTCCCTAGGTTGGAAGAAAGTACGGCAATATAGGTGCCTCTGTCGATACATCTATCTTTGGACGGTTCCCACTACTTTGGAAGTGCAGTTTGCATTGTTTCCCTTTGCGCCCCGCACTTCAGAAGTGCACATACCATCCTTTCTCCAAACACATACCTTCAACACTCTCTCAATTTTAATTATCTGGAGACCTTACCAGGTCCAAAAATGGTCCCCATGACGGCTCCACTTTGTGGCCCACTATAAAAAACCCCCTCCATCCCCTCAGGTGCCAGATCCCATCACCCAAACAATCAACTACTCATTCAACCCCAAGCACGAAACGGCCGGTATTCCCCACTTGTTTCTTTCCACTGTATTTTACTGACACATCCGACTAGGAAGCGAGCAAGCAAACAAGATGAATCGTCATCCCCCTCGCCCGCCTCAGCAACAGGAAACCAAGAATCTCAAGGCACCACTTCTACCGAACGCTCGAGGATACGGTAGCGCTCAGAGATCTCGGCTGCCTATTCATACACAGCTAAAATCGACTGCGACTCAGTCCCATGCCATCAAACACAAGAGTGCTACCGCCCACACTGAGTCGGTGATCGAGAAGATCAAGAAAAAAGCAACCGAGTGCTCTGGAAAGATCCAGGGTGGCTTCTTCCGCCGTGACAAAATTCTGAAGCACAGTCTCGATATTTATCTACAGGCTATGTGGTACCACGATACAGCAAACTTGAAGGACTTCTTGGTGGTTGAAGGTGTTTTTAACGCGTTTAAACGCAGGCTCGGAATCGAACTCAGGGACGAGCTTGTTAAGGAGCACCAAATAGCTGCCAATTTTGTCTTCGACTTCGGTAGTTTCATCACTGACGCAAAGGAAACCGACGGTAACAATCATTACCGCAGGATAGTTATGCATGCCGAAGAGAAGCTGGCACAGATTCAGAAGCCAATTTTACGCGGGGAGTTTCCGCTCGTGGAATACCTCAAGCTGGCTAGCAGTGCTCTTACCAGTGGGGCTACCGCTCGCAAATGCCTGTTCAAGGGAATTATCAGCTCTATGAACCTTCTCATCCGTCAGGGAGATAACGGTTCCCGAAGCTTTGAGTTTCCTAAAGACTTGGGGGAGAAATACCAGAAAGGTGTCAGGGAGCTTGAAGAAGCAATGATATCCGAGTATCTCTATCAAGCAGTTCTGCTGGCAGGTGTTCACGGTGCACACCGCTTATCCTTGAGAATCATCAAGCAGCAGCCAATTACAGCCATCGTAGCTTTGAAACATCCTTCGCTCAGCGCCCGTGAGTACTGGCACCAAGACCAAACGTCACTTTTCAGGCTGGCTACAGGACTCAACCCCGATTGCTTGTACGGATCCAAGGAGCTCCCAGCACAGGACATTGTCAACACTAGGCGATCCGCTATTGTGGAAGTTCAGGCTGACCGGCCTGGCCGGATCGAGAGAGCTGTTGACACCAAGCTACCTACTTCCAGAAAGACCCAATTTGCACGGTCTCCCTCTCCAGTTGAATCAGACTCCGGCAATTTTGCTCTTGTAGTTTACAGGAATGATGCCGATACAAAAAAACTCCGAGTGGAGTTCAACAAGCGATGGACCCTGCAGCTGGAAGAAAAGCCGCCGGAGCAAGTCCTCCGGACAATTCAGGGTCAGAGAAAATGCCGCTATTGCTATATATCTACTTCGTGAGTCCTACAAGTAATGTCCGGAATGCCCACCCTAGTGACAGTCACGCGACTTTAGGTTCTCAAGATCACACGACAAGAGCTTTTGCTGGTCCTCATTTTCACATGCGGCTTGCCTTGGCTGTACTCATGCAGGGCTTGTATGTGATGTTGTGCACGAATCCAGGGCACATGGTTTGTCCATAAAACGCCTCCAAAACCGAGGTCAGTCCATTGCTGTGCTATTTTCCAGTTCAATTACTGATACTCGCCATAGAACTCCCGGAACTCACATTTTCTCACGTATGGGCTTTTATTACGCGCAGGTTACCGTCCATTGAGCTCGATATCGCTCGGAATTTGCGCCAGACCCGGTCGAAATGCTTGCACTGTATATTGGACCTTCAGCGTAGGGAGGTTTGTAGCCGGCAAGCATCTCTCAAGGAGATTGAGACCTTGGCGGATTTGAGGGGGATGCCGAAGAACACAATGGTGGCTTGCGAGACGTGTGAAAACAACAGGGAACGTGGTGACGAAACGACATCGAGATGTTCCATCATCTGGTTCAACAAGCAGACCAACCGGCTACATATCGTAGAATTGCTCTGGAGAAGGGAGGCTGATAGTCCAAATGTCATACAGGCCGCTATTCATAAGCTTCCTCTCTATGACAACAGCGAAAAGACTGCAAGCGAGGTGCGCAACCAGCAGCACCTAGTTGTTGCCAGTCAAAATGAAGTACCTCGGACTCGCCGCGCTGGGGGGCGTCAGGAGATAACTCCCGCAAATCACGCCAGTCGTCTAGAGGTCAACAATCGTCGAGTCTCGGATCCTCCTCGTCGTCTATACCGCTACTCGACCTTACGCGAGCGCCGCCGATCCGCAAGCCCTCCTCATAATCACACGTTCCCGGCACGCCGCAGGCTTGTTCAAAGGTCAAGATCGCCTATAACGAATCGACGTATCACCTCCCTCAGCGATGGCACTGGAGTCAATGGCTACCCTCGCCAGCAACGAAACTGATCCCTCTCCCTTGCCTCTCAATCTTAACGAGTTTTATCTTTGTTTTTCAACATCCGGCTTCAGTCTTTTGTTTCCGTCCGATCAGATTGGATTTATTGTCCTCGAATCTAAATTGGTCGGACGACGCCACTATGTTTCCTATTCTCCTGTTTTTTTTCTTCCTGCGGTACATGATGCGACGTACTGCGGGATAGGTCCCTGAGTGTTTTGTAGGGTTGTACTTTTATTGCGTATCCGTACCTACCTAGCATGAAGCAATTACAGCAGCTGCGAGCATTTTTCTGTACACTAGATAAGCATATGTGTACTGTGTCGGCTTCTCCGCACTGCGAATACAACTCTTCTGGTCACATACAATCACTCGGTGTTTATGTCAGTAGAATGGGGCCAGTTGGGAGATGAGTCTTTTCGTCTTTGGATTATGTATCACACGTCATTGGAAACGATTATTCTTCACACCAGTGGCACACCCGTCTACTCCACACCGTCCCAAAGCCAGAAATAAGAATGGAGGTTTGATGCCAAGCATAGTTACCCTGTACCCTAAGTTCAACTCCCCCTTGCAAGGATTATAGATATCTATAGCTGTCTTTTTGATCATCAATCACTACAACATCACAACCCCGACGTCCATACCAGCTCTAGCTCTTACGACCCCTTCAATGCGCCTCTTCTCCTCTCTCCTCGCCGCCGCGGCCCTCGTCGCCTCCGTAACCGCACACAGCATCCAACTCCACCCCCACAGCCGCGAGTGTTTCCACGAGAATCTCCACCACGATGACCGCATGACCGTATCCTACCAAGTCGGCGACCGGGAATTTGGGTCTGCAGGAAACCTAGACATTGATTTCTGGGTTCGTCCCCCCTCCCTAACCCACAAGTCACTAAGAATGGTAGATCCAAGACCCAACCGGAAACCTCATCGATAACAAGAAAGCCGTGACGGGGGGGAACTCGGAGTTTGAAGCAAAGCTGGACGGTCGGTACACATACTGTTTTTCGAACGAGAATTCGAATGTGGCGCATAAAGAGGTGTTGTTTAATGTCCACGGTGTCGTATTTGTTCCGGAAGATCCGAATAACTCGGATCCACTTGAGAAGGGGGTTAAGACGCTGGGCGAGCTGTTGAATCAGGTTAAGGATGAGCAGGAGTATGTTTCTTCGATTTACTGGGAGGTGGGGGCTGACAGGGGCAGGTATATCGTGGTCCGCGAGATGGTACATAGGAATACGGCTGAGAGCACGAATTCGAGGGTTAAGTGGTGGAGTATTTTCCAGCTGGGCGTTGTGGGTGGGAATGGGGTGTTTCAGGTGTGGTATTTGAAGAGGTTCTTTGAGGTGAGTGAGTATGTGTAGGGGTGGGAATGTAAGCTGACAGGGGAAATAGGTTAAGAGAGTTGTGTAGGTTTCTGGGGGGTTAGGTGGCATTTGCAGTAGTTGAAGCTGTTAGCGTGCGCGTTGTTTCATGGGTTGGGTTGGGGAATGGGTGTATAACACGGACGGAATGCTATAATGAATTGAGCGATGGTATTGGATTTCTGCTTGGAGTCTTGTTCTACGGGGTAGAGTACCAATCTGAATAGAATCACCTGTAGCAACCTTAGTTTCCTTTACCGCCGCTCGCAGTCCCCTTCAGAACTGTATTGATTTCTAAACTGATGTCAACTATCGTCCGTGAGTGAGAACGGTAGCTAACCCACCTTCAATTGCCCTGGCAACTTCAAACTGAACCTCATGTTGTGCTTTGACATGTTTCTCGAGTACAACTATAGCGTCTTTCAGTGAGAGAAGCGGGAGCTACTTGTGTGGGTACAAGCTTTCTTACGTAGAGCTTGGAATACATGCGAGTTCTTGGATTAAGGGATTGAGATCTAGCAGGAGTTGGGTGTTGGACATAGTTTGTTGCTGGTGTCGCTGGATGTCGGTCGCTGAGGTTGTGGAAATTGAAGATGGTGGACAGGAGATATTGTCGTGAGGGTCACGACGCCCCTCCGTCCTGACATCCTTCCAAGACTTTTTGCCATGCTGACGCGCGGGTGGATTACTTAGACAAATATCTGAACTAACTACATCACCATCAAACATGACAGCCAGTTGTGAATTGTGCTGGAAGGCCATAATGCCAAAGTAGAGGAATCAGAGAAGCTGGCATTTGCGGTGATGGATTAAAAACAATATTTTGGTTGAATGTCTGCTCTTGCTATCGTTATCACAATGACCGCTGCACGCAGGCCACCCAATGACTCAAGGGAGAACTTGTGCTCAGATATCTGGTATACGAGAGAGAACACATGATTACACCAAGTTCTAGTGCACATACAGAAGAGAATGACACTGAACATTGAAACAACTTCTCAACACATTAATCACGAACACAGAAGCCTGTCCATGTCCTATGTAACTGTTTGACTGAATGACTAAGTTGCTCTCTGGTAGAACCTACTGGATATGCTGTTACTACTGAAGAAGCAATCACGGATGGCATGCTGAGTTGATTCTTGCTACATCTTCACCAGCCCACAGGCATATGCACACTCAACGCTAGAGTATGTTATGTACAAAATCACAGTAAGACGCATTGCACAATGGCAATAATTCTTGTGCATTGTGAAGATATACCACAATGTCCCCTGGGCCTCTCGCGCTTCAGCGTGACAAAAAGTCTTGGAACGATGTTAGGATGGATGGTCCGGAGGGGCGTCATCTCGGCATGAAGTGATACAGCCCTTCACCAGGTGTCACTCAGTTGTAACGCAAAACTGGTTTTGCACTGAGTGTTTCTAGACGGTCAACTTTCAAGGTAATTTCGTGCTAGTCAACTTTGACCTCTTAACATCAATATAATTCTCTCCAACTATCTACTTGCTGCGAGACTTCCATCGCAATTTCTCCCGAAAACCACTTGACTGAAGTCTTGAACAGTTACAAGCTGAAGATACAGCCAGCGTTCCTAAGTCTGGTCTTATTGATCTTCCGGCCAATTGCCCTGGTTCAGCCAAGTAACAGTGCTCTTGGACTTCTTTACCACTCCAGTCTACACTGAGTCAGAGCCAACTGCGGTAGTACCACTGGCAGTGTTAGTGATTAAATTTCCGGCGGGGAACCGGCAGTTTCAGTCACCCTCCGCTTCTATCCTCTTGCCTTACCACTACTTGAGCGGTTTTTATAATTGCTGCTTTCTCAACTCTTTCTACTCGTTCCACAGGTTGATGCTGGAAAGTTAAAACTGACCGGCGCGAAATGTCCTTGAAAGCTGACGCCCGGAAACACTCGGGGTTTTGCGCTGCGTGACTCTGAAAGGTAACTTTTGACCGTCACTTCCATGCCGTCTCCGAACTTCGGAACCAGATTTTTGGTGCCAGAAGGCCTGCTATTAGTTATACCGGACCCGAAACTTAGACCGGAGGAAGCTGAGATCGATATTGCAGTTATGATAAGCTTGGGATCTCTATCACAATTCACGGTGCTATTCCCATAAGAATATTACTCAACCAATTACATGAACATATATCCCTTAGATACTTTAGCCGCATCCAGTCCTAAGTCATAAATCATGACTGACCGATACCCAGCCCACGTGCAACAGGTTTCTTCAACAAATTCCATGCCTTCGCCGCGGTGGAACTAGTACACAGAGAAAACACTGCATACTTAATGTTAGAGATGGAGGTAGCTAAAGAATAAAGTCAAAGTCAGCACGAGAAGGTGACATTTTGACTAGAAGTCTGCAGAAGAAGAATTGTCATGGAGTGTTCATTCTAATTAATCAATTTCATGCTTCCTTATCTAAAATTGATCGGTCATAAGCCGGGTTTGCGTGAAGGATCTATTTCGCTAGGCCTATCTAAGAGGCGTTTCTTTCCTAGAGGTTATTTTAATGTGCAGCGCGGCTAAAAAACGTCATGGTGAAATTTGCAATTGCTTTCTGGATTATTATATCTCTGCTATAACACCATATTCCCCCCGAAAGTTGCAGCAAACTTCCAGCAGAGCTAGAGGGAGGAAGATGCAAGGACACAACCAATTCGGCATGTTCAACACATTAGCTAGCTACCGGCCATGCCTGCCGTAGCATCAAAGTTGGAACCGATCGTTCTTCCTCATACAAACTCCATCTCACCGCTGAGCCATAGCAACATAGAACTACCTCCCATATTCGGGCGTGGATAAGGGTAAGCCAATTATGAAGAGTAAAGCCAGTTTTGAACACCTTATGCCCATGAACTTGCCGCCCCGTTTCTATTGTGATTACTCGGCTCAAGATATATCGGCTGCCATTCTCTAGACTCGAACTACGTACTCCATCTCTCATCACTCACTGAGGACTTAGTGTTACCGCCATATCTCCAGACACTCAATCCTTACAGTCAAGTCGTGCCAGTCAACTTCCATTGACTGTCATACCTAATAAAGCCTGAATAAAATTGAAACATTCTTAAAAATGCACGGGTTTTATAGCTCGCATTCTTCTATGTCAGTGCTATGTGACGGTTGGCCTTATGTTTTTTTTCTCTCTAGCACTCGAAATTTTGGTGCTAGGTGATCTGTTTTCTAGGTTTATGTATTTACCGACTTGCACTCTCATGGCTGCGACCCTCATATTTCATGGGATTTCAATCATCCGAGGCTTAACATAGCTCAACACCTGCTCCCTGCTAACGTTACTTAGATGCCAAATTCAGATATTCACATATTGTTCATAGGATGCCCCATATCTTAGACAGTGTTTTCTATTTAATTCTAATGTATAGGTTTGTAGTTTGTCCATTATTTTATACTGCCCTCCAAAAGTTGGCTGGCGCAACTTGACTACAAGAATTGACTGTCCGAGGACATGGCGCAGTTTAATCACGGCTCACCTCGGGACTATCCAACTCACTATCCAACCAAGACTTTTTGCCGCAATGAAGCGTGTATCACACATTTAATATTTTCATCATTTGTCCATAATGCAAAAACTTGTAGCCAAACATAAATATGATGTGGGCTGATCCTCATACTAAAGACCCAGAGAACAGACATGACAAAATCTTGGGATAAAATTCAGGAGAAGATAACCGGGAAACTCTTCTGCTTTGAGCACAATACATCGAGCAAGTTGGATCGCTACCAGTTGCAATGGTGAATCCCATCATGGTGATGATCATATAATGTGATGTGACAGTAAATGCTAGTTGTAAGTCAAATCCAAGATGAAACTGGAATGATTGACCAATATCCACCGACCCCCAGCCAGGGACAGTTATGAAGCAGCTCTGGTAGTCCTCTAATTGTCTCTGTCTTAGACAAAAAAATGGTACTGTGTCTGCCTGGGTCAGATGGATGGGATGGTTGATTTCACTTCACAAACCACGCACAAGGTGGCCTAATGCCTCAATTCCACCACCAGCAAAGAGCCTGTAACAGGGGTCACATGGTGGAGTTTGGCCACTGACTCGACCTCATATGCACATGTGAGTTACTCATCAGCATATATATATCATTCTCTCACTTGAATGTGTTTGTGCTCGCATTTGTGCATTCGCCTGTGCCTCCATACCTGTGTCTCACAGCTGGGCCCATAACATATACACTGTCCTCACATATAAAGATTGGCCAGGACAAGTTTTGTACTTTACTACAAGATGCCTCATGCACTTTAAATGAATGATGAAATTTTTTACACGCACTTCATCGCGGTAAAAAGGCTTGGTTGGATAGAGAGTTGGATAGTCCGGAGGCGAGCCGGTTTAATCAAGTTACCAAACGAGTGAGCTTATGTGACAGTGCATAAATACCCCAAAGTTCCTTAAGTACCTACAAAGTACTCATCAAGTACCTACTCGTGACATACTAAATTACTTACCCCACAGTAGGGTAGAATAGAATGTCCTGACAAGGTGATTTATGAACACCGAAAACCCGCAACTCTATCATAGATATACAATACCGCGACCATCTTCTATCCAGTGCCTTGCGTCATCAATCATTGAAGCCAGATACCTCCTGTGCGCAATATTTCCAACCACCGCGATGGCTCTCCAAGCAGAATTTCCTGACCCCGACACCACCAGCTAAGAGGTCAGCAGGAGCTCTTCATGTTGGTAGACGGCAACATTAACTTGGGACTTTATTACCTCACGAACTACCTCGCCCACACAGTTGCCATCCTATATAATCAATCTTCAGCAGATCGGTATCGCTATATCTCGAACTTGGTGTTAGAGAAGCATTCGTGCGGTGCCATCGTACCGGCTAGATACGAGACGAGACAAGCTTGGCCCGGACTCGAACTGTCTCATCTTGCCTGCGAGTAGGGCTCGAGGTCTCAAGACTTTCGAGTAATAAAGCTCGAGCCTAAATGGTGTATGTGGTGTTGACCACCGTGACTCCCCCGACAATCGGTAAGGCTATGAACAATCTCTCAATCCACCGGGCGATCCTTGAGGTTGTTGTCAATCCTTCAAGCTATCATAAGATTTTCTGACAACCTCTTAAGCCAGATGCGCACACAACGCCATATAGAGCATTTAACGACTGTATGTACCTCTCATCCTTCCGCTCTACGAATCTCCCTATATAGATCAGACAGACGTCACTGCACTTCGAATAACCCGGCGGCAGGAGCCAACCTCCTCTGGGCCAAATTTATGCCACGAATTTGCTACGATCATGAATGCCCGATGTGCGTGGAAAGGATGCCATCTGTGCTAAGACGTTGCGACACATCATCCATTATACTTGACACTCGGTCAGGATAGGTCTGGAAGACATCTCTTCATATTTTATGCGGCTATTATTGGTGGCTGATGCGTTCTTTACCGATTGGGTCATTAATGCAACTTGTGAGTGTCGTCGGTCAGTCGTCCGAATCGTGGGAAACTACGACATACACGATTAGCCTTTTTTCCTCTGCATCGCTGAGTTAATTACACGGAGACGAGAATATATCGCAGTCTTTTGTCCGAGACAGAAGCCTCTGGATCTTGGCTACGTTCTGAGGGTGTTCTCAGACGCCACACTTCACAACCACAACCATCAAACTCTCAACTGTAAAAATGATGTGACTTAGGGTCCGGTCAGCAAGGATTCGCTTTCGGGTGGGAACTCTGAGTTGGGATTGCATTGAGATGACCATTCTTCGACGAACGAAAAGAAGTAGCACTAGTTCTCCCATATTGAAGGCGGATGAATGCACTATACTTTACGTGGCGTCAATCAATCCCTTTGATGATTGCAAAAATCGCATCACCGAGGACCTCATATTGAAATTTATGAATTTGATTTCAGCCCAACGTCATTCTATGCCCAACCATCCTCAACGCCACAACTGAGGACGCTGCAGGGGATGAGTTTCAAACGTATAAGTATTTCAACTGGGGCGGAAGTCCTTTCACGCCAATCACAACCCTATTCCTTCCGATCCCCCACATTTTTTCCAACACATCTGCTACATCCTCCCCCTTGCAGCTACCGCTGCTTTGTGCATCCGTTAGGACGACGCCTCTTTTACTCTCAAGATATTTAGTGCCACCTCACCAGTCCTCAAAAGCAGTCTTATGGATATCTCTCGTAGCGGCGCCGTCGGCAGTACGCAGCCTAATGCGTAGGTTGCCTATCTCTCGGATGTGGAAGCTGGAAGCGGCTCACCGCTTGGCAACGGGATGGATGTTTATGCTCTCGAAGAATCCACCGGCGAATGATACATATCAAAGGTCCGTTCAGTACCAGCTGCGACTACTACGGATGCACTAGATTGGAAAGCTTGCAAGCTCCCGAAAAGATGTTATGCGATAAGATTGTTTTTTTGCATGCAGAAGTTCCATGGATATATGCATGACAACCAAAAAGCTAATAGGTGGTGCCAGATCAATCGCCGGCAGCAGCTGTCCGGTCTTCATCAAGTGAATTAGATCGATTCCATTCAGACCAAGTAGAAATGTGGAAGAAGAGAGATGAGATCGGTACGATCTCCGTTGCAGGAAGTGGTCGGGATAGAGCGCAAGACTTCTGCTGGTTACTTTGCCTTTGGGAAATCGAAAGAATGATACATCACTTACGACCTCACAAAATGGCCGAACTTGATGTGGTTCTCAACCTCGTCGTTATTATGTGTGATTAGCCTATGACATAACTCTAAGGGTACTTACTGCGCCGTTTTCTGGGGTTGGGGTTGTCTGCAAAGTGGAACTTCACATCGTCACAAGTTTTCAAATTTCAAACTGGCCTCGACATGTCACCGGAAACTTGGTCATTAGCTGATCTTACCAGTTCTAAACCGTATCTCCTATCAATCAAATTCGGCCGCGGATATCCTGAAACCCAATCTATAAGTAGCGAGTAATTTCACTCTCTAACTCCAGATTCGGGATTTAACCGGCTGCTATCCAGCACAGTGTCCCTTACTTGCGGATTATTAGCTTTAGCTGTCTATCAACCTTCTCTGTTACGATATGGAAGTAGTGGAGAACCGTGGTATTCTATGGTACAGAGAAAGAGAGAAGGAGAGAGACTCGAAATATATACAGGAGGTATCGGCCCCTCCAGCAGGGCCGTGTATCAGACCTGTAACATCATGTACATCTGTAACATTCTCCAGCGCTCCAATCCCGAGTGACGCACCGTGATTACGGTTGGCGGGAATCACATTCTACGGCGGGTATGGTCGCCAAACCCTCCGCTTATTATCCTTTTTCATGGTACACAAGTCGTTGCCTCGGCTATTCTACTGCGACTTGATTTCAATTCAAGCCAGTACGAAGTGAGTGGCATTCAAACATACACCAGGTATGCAGTTGCAGGTCAAGCACTTAATCACAGACGGTCCTTTCTTGGTAGGCGTGCATAATCATCAGGCTTACTGCTCTAGATCAAGGCTGAAAAAAAAGCAACTGTGTTGCAACCGCAGCTGCACATTTGGGTGGGCAGGAGAGCATAGGCGATTATCCGACATAAAATGCGAAGCATGTATCATATTCAATGGATGTGAGACATCAGCCCAAAAAAAGCAATGCAGGATAAAAGGACATACAGCCGTCCAAAGTAGGACAACATAGACAGCATGGTGCATAAGGTGGAGCTCAGTTCGTGGGCTCGAAGGTTCGGTGTCGTAGTCGTGTGGACTTAGTTATTGAGATGGAAGCTGCATGTCACGGGATTCCGAGATGGCTTGCATTAGCATCAATCATCCAACTCTTTGAAAATCGATGTTGGTCAGAATATCTACACTTCTCAACAACAGTAATGGAAGCTTTAGGTGCACAATTACAAACACTAACTCATATAATGGAACTGATATCACAAGGAGGCCCCCCTGTACCAAGCATGCAAGGTCGAAGGCTGAAAGAACTTCCGCGCACCTTGTAAAAAACATTACCAGTCATCAGAGGACAGGTGCTCCCGCATATAGTGGTGGGTTGGATGGGTGGGTGATAAAATCATCGGATGAACTACTACTAGGGAGCCGACTTGTTGATATCCAGGTATTTTATACCTTCCATTATGCAATGCATCACTGCAGCGGTTAAACCCCCCTTCCCCCGCCCCCCAAAAAAACCATCTCCATCTCGATCCCTATCTGTGGAAATCACCCGCCTAACTTGTAGCCATAACCACACCCTCCCACTCGACGGATCAGGCAGATCATCCGCACACCTCCGCTCTCGCCTCGCTTCGCTTCACTCAACCTCCCGCCCCTTGCCTTGCCTTCATCTATATCGGACCGGATTGCAATCCTGAGTGTCCTTAGCGGAGCCTTGTCTCGGGAACGCAAACCGGGTTTTCAGCTCGATCTAGGGTTTTTCGCAGCCTGACTGCCTAATAGTTGCTGCCTATTTCCTATTCAAGCCCATTGCCTATGTCTAACATCAAACTGCTCATGTGAGAAGTCTATCGATATGTGGGGAAAGGTGTGGGGGAGAAAATGGTTAGAGGAAGCTGGTCAACGGAAATCACAAGTCCCATATTATTTGATAATGGGTAATAACCGATGTAGATCATCCACCTGGTCACAACGTGATGGCGATCACTGCAGCTGCAACAAGCATTGACAGCTGTCATTAACAATATCGATCACAAAAGCCCCTGAGAAAACCTGAGAAAGAATGAGAGGGTGTATACCGCATCCGTCTATCCACAATCACATTCAGTGGAGAACCGGCCAGCCGGTCCGTTATTCCCACAGCACAATCAGCCCATAATCCGACCTAGCCATTCATTCAGCCCCATCTCATTCAGCCCACTCTAGGTGTGCGTCGTCGCCTCGTACTCCAAACGTTTCCTACCCTGTTCGCTCAAGACATGAGGAGAATGCAATAACCAGAAGCAAAAGTGCAGTCCAACAGCAAGTTTTTCAAAGTACACTTTTCACTTTTACACAGTTATCCCATCGCACTCGCCGATTCACCTGCATTTCACCCACAGGATGGCAAACACGACACGGCAAACTATTTGGCGCGCCGCCGCCGCAGCAAACGCACAACTATATATAGGTATCTCTTCCCACGTTTTAGTTTCCTCCCCCAACCTGATCTCGCCACACACTATGGTGTCACACCATGCCGCCGCCACGCGCGGCCCGCGTACCGCCGGTCGCCAGATCTAGCTCTACCGCAACCGCCAGAGCGGTGTAGAGCGTGTAGTGCGATGAAGGATGGCATCCATTAACTCGGAGATTTAATGTTCACGGACCAACCAGATCTGCTAGTGTAAAAAGACCAACGCTCCCGCAGGTTATATCATATCCTTTCCTCACTCTCCTTCACCGCTATCTTCCAATTTCTGCACTTCAACAACAAACAACGATAGTGGCGCACATCCGCGGCGACGAGACACCGGCGAAAGGACAGGCGCGGATATACGAACCGATGGAACGAATAGTAGCAGCTCGTGAGCCGCCTGCACTTTGATGCATAGCAATTTGAAGCATTGCATCACGGAGGGAGATGAGGGGGGCATAAAAGCGCAGGCGGACAAAGGATTATACATACTTAATTACATACCTTGCAGCATCGAGTCACGACGTACGTTACAAAAAGGAAAAATACTAAGCACACATGTACACACACATTGGTCGCATCTATCAGACCATAACTTCACCCCAAAGGCAAATCCCATGGCATTTACCATCTGGTCCAGTTCGCCCCGTTTTTATAGTTCGTGCGGCTTGCATACCCGTTTTCAATAGGGCCAACGAAACCGGATAAATGGACGGTATAATTCAATCGCCCGTGTACCCTGCACCTACGTACGACAGAAACGAACGAATTGGGTTCAGATAATACGATATTTTAGAGCAAACGGCAGCCCCCTTCTCGCCTCTAACCAGGCAAGCACAAAGACGAACGGATTCTCAAACATCACAAGAGATGGTCCTATTTCAATGTATCACCGTCACCCACCACTACCCTTAACATTAACAGTTCGTTTTCCGCCTGTCGGCCTACGTATTCCCTCCCGTTGCACCTACAAATCAAAGAAAGCTCTCTTCCCACATGTCTAGAACCCGTTGTCATCGTCCAATCCAATACTCGCGCACCGAAACACAGGGGTAACAGCGTGCATGCATGCGTGCGCTATCCTAAGAGAAGAAAATAACGGTTGAGTTGCTCATTCAAGTAATTAACGAACACACGCAGCTGAAGGAAGTCTGGAGGGGAAAGAAAAACAGAGAAAACCGGAACAAATAGGGCAAGCAAAAAGTTCGGATCGTTGTTAACATGACGGCAATTCAAGAACAAAAAGGTAAAGCGTAGCATTTTCTCATCATGTTTGCTCCCCTCATTAAGCCGCACCGCGCTTCCTCAAGTTCTCACTGAGCCAGTTAAGACCCTCGTAAAGACCGTCTCCGGAAGTGGCACAAGTCGATTGGATGTACTATATCACGGCGATTAGTTTCTCTCATGAGAATAAAAGGCAAGCATTGGAAGCGCACCCAGGCCCTCTGTCTCAAGCTGTGCAGGCCAAGCTTATCTGTAATCTCTGCGGCGTTCATTGCGTTCTACACACACATATATTAGCGTCATTATTAGAGATTCGAGACCGTAGGAATATTTACAGGCAGATCCTGTTTGTTGGCAAACACCAACAGGAGCGCATCTCTGAGCTCATCCTCATTCAACATCCTCTGCAGTTCCTCGCGAGCCTCGCTGACACGTTCTCTGTCGTTAGAGTCGACGACGAAAATAACACCTTGGGTGTTTTGGAAGTAATGGCGCCAGAGAGGGCGAATCTTGTCCTGTCCACCGACATCCCACACAGTGAAGGAGATGTTCTTGTACTCGACAGTCTCGACGTTGAAGCCTAGTCAATGAGGTAATTAGTCGGACTTAGCGCCAAGAAAATCGGTGGCGGTGATGCCAAGAACATTGGATAACGTTTGACTGTTGAACGAGACCACATGGAACTGACAACTTACCGATAGTGGGGATGGTGGTAACGATTTCACCCAACTTCAATTTATACAGGATAGTGGTCTTTCCGGCGGCGTCCTGTTGTTAACATCCACATCGTTAGCTGCATAGTTTGCTGGCTGCTTATCATCTTCTGCAGATCGCCCCATTTCTTTATATCTCAAACTTCGCACCAAGCTGGCACCCATCATTGCCATGGACAATATTGATCGGAGAACAGTGTGTATGCAGAATCGTAGAAGCGAGGTCATAGCCGATGAAATGTATGTAGACGTACCAATCCAACCATCAAGATCCGCATCTCCCTCTTTCCGAAGAGGCCGGCAAAGACCTTAGATATTTGGAACCCCATAGCTACGGTTATTTCTGGCGACGTTGGTAAAGGTCTATAGGTTGGAAAAACAAAAAGATGTTAGCAAATGGTTGTTGAGTGATATCAGTCCATTTGTGATGCAGCGGCCGGCCCCATGGCACGTGGCAACAGTAACAGCGAAGACGAGTGCACCCGCCAATCGAAGAAGGACGGGAGAATGCAGAGAATCCAGGGAGAAGGATATCTTGCAACAGATAAAGTGCAAGGGCATAAGGCTCTCGATCGCATATTGAAGGGGTTAAGCTCTGGCGATAGGAGATGGGGGGAGGTACAATAGCGGCGGGAGGGTGACACGGAAAGGAGGGGTAAGGACAGGATAGACCGAGAGGAATGCTTGGGACTTACATTAAAGATAAATTTGATTTCGGTGGTGGTGGTGGTAGCGGCAGAGGTTGGAATGTCGTTTGGTTTGGTTCAAGGTGACGATGGGGTGGAGAGGATAGAAGGGAGAGGATGGTCGAGCTTGGCTCTGGTTACGACGGGTCTTGTCGGGCTTGAGGCGATGTGGCAGAAATGCTGCTGCTGCTGACACACGACAATTCATCAGGCACAGCCAAACACAAGGAAAGGAAACATACGCACAAATGTGAATGGCGGATTGACACTTCCTATCCCTCTGTCACTTTGTCACAACTTTTATATCTTGCTTCATCGAAAAGGACACTTTTCTATTCAGGTATTGCTCATTGCTCTCAGTCACATACACACTTGCCAAGACATCCGGATCAACCCTATCACAACGTGTACATCTACTTCTCCCTCAAATTGACGAAACACGACTGCGAGAGGTCCTGTTTTAACCAAGTCCTTCATTTCACCGCAAGAAGCCGCAGCAATTCGTCATCCGAAACTTGCCAACCACACCCCCGCAATAACGAGCGCGGCGCGAGCCGTCAACAACACCATACCGTAGTCGATATCCACAACCCAGCCTTTCCGTGCCACGATCTCGGGTTCCACGGGATCCCCACAGCGACCGGCGAGAGAACGAATGGGTGTGGGAAAGGATGGCACTCATGGGTTCGCGGGAAGGTATATAAAACATGAGCGGGCCGGCCCATAACTGCAGCCTTGCTTTCCTTCAGACTGCCCCCACGACAGATTCTCCATTCCCCACCTCCCCCCACCCTCTACAGTCATGTCGGATCCCATCCATTGTGCTGTCACGAGATAGGCGACAGGTTTTGATCGAGATCTAGTTGATGGTGGTGGTGGTGGTGATGAACGCGGCCTAGTCTTCCCCGAGTGGTTGGCTAATGAGAAGAGGATGAATGCGGGGGAGGGTGACTTCAGAGCAGACTGCATATGTATGTGTCCAAAGGTCATTTAGAGCTACTAGGTAGCGCGGGTGATGCGCGGGTATGAGTGCGGATAAGCAAGTACGTGCACTGCCATTTGAAATGTGCATCATTTGAGCCCGAACATCGACAGTCCTCGTTAACATCTCGAACATTAACCATCGCAAACCTTCACTAGGTGCATTGAGGGGAAGGGGACCATCACAAGCCCTCGGAGAGTTTTCTTTTCTTTTGGCTTTGCTTTCCGTGAATTTTGATTTGGCTGGTGGCTACGAACGAGTCATTGTTGCTACAGTTATTGCTTTTGATTGGTGCAAGTGGACATTACCGTTCATCCGAGTCCGATCAGATTGGAATGTGTGCTCTGCTACTGCTGCTTGTTCTTCACCCCAACACCATCACCATCTTATTTCTCCTCGGAATCAGGAAGAGTGTTCCCCATATGCACGCACTACTACAATTCATTAGTCCTGAAGAAAAAATCTGTATGCCAGTGATGTGTCCGTGCCATGCTATCCCATCCCATCTATTCTACCCGCACTCACACTCACACTTACTCTCAGAGAAGCAGACAGCGCAAAAAAAAGGCCTCACGTCACTACTAAACAGGATGGATGAAGGAAATCTGGGGCCAACGCACAAGCTATCACCGTTTGAATCACCTCCCCCCTTCACCCTTCACCCTTCCCCTTTCGAAAACCTGTTGTTGATTATTTTGGTTCTCAACACCACATATGCACAACATGCACCGGTGCCTAGCAGTAGTGTCAACAAAAGGCCTCATCCAATTTCTCCGATCCTGGTTCGGCAGCGCCCGTTGAGAGTGTTAACGACCGTTGACAACCATTTCTCATCTGTTTTTGTTCTTCCTCCTCTACTTTCGTTGTGCCAGTCATGCTCGCCCACATAGTTCCACCATGGATGGGTCCTTCTAGACTGCTGCACCGCAGATAAACTATCAGTCGAGTGATGTTTCATGATGTTCATCTAATCACCTCTCATATGGAATGAATTGATAACCTATAATATCCCCTAATTTTTTTTAATGAACCGTGTAACTTCTAAGGAAGACGAAGCAAAGAAGAAACTTTTAACCATCTTTACCTTGCGTCAACTCCGCATCTTGAGCAAATGAAATTAACAGCTTGCCGAATACGCGAAAAAGCGGCTGGCCGACGAACGCAGGAAGGAAAATAAAAGCAAATCAAAACGCCGATTCCACCCCACCAGCAAAACTCCATTGGAAAATTTGCGAAACAGCAGTCCACCTGCATAAAACAGGAAAAAATAAGGATAAATAAAACTGAAAATAACTTGTGGAGAAACCACCCAAAGTCATAGATAGCAAGCAATACCAAACTCCATCCCCAAATTTTGATGTTGCCAAGAAATGTAACTATCGCCGTGCTGGCGTTCCAGCTCCCACTGCCGCCGTCAAAGGCAGGGCCCTTACGAGGCGACTGCACCGCGACGCTGGTCCATACAATCGTGAGACTGTTCGGGCGCAACAAACGACATAATATTTTGCGATTCTTCTGAAGATTTAGGCACGAATTCTTCCCCGCTGATCCACCCAACACCAGCTTTTATGATCTCCATCACAGTTTCCACTTCTTCCTTAGAGCGAGGAGCGTAGATCATGACGAACCCCTTGGGAACAAAGCGGCTGCACCAACCACCTCGAGCCAATGGATGACGCTCTGCAGGTTCAAGTCAATTAGCTTCTAGAAGTTCCGTAATTCTGATGTAAAATAAATGTGACCACTTACCACCCCAACCTGCTTCCAGGACAGTCTTGATATCTTCAGGATGAAGAGTCATGTGCATACTGCCATCGCTTGGATGGGCATGACAAACTTCCCCGTTTCCTGCCGGGTTAGCCTTTTTGATTGAAAAGAGGCCAGGGCAATGCTTCTCAAATGCACTGATGGAAATGCGGAATTGAGAAGGGTAGTCCTTAGCCAATTTCATTATAGAGGCTGAAAGGAGGTTAAAGACATCTTGTTGCGGCCGTTGGGTTGTTTGCCTATGTGGGGCAATTCCCTTTACCTCAGGGCGGCGGGATTGCCGCGGGGAAATGGCGCCAGGTCGAAGGAAACCGGTATTCTTCAGCTCCGCTGGGATGGGGTCCGGACATCGGGGGTCGCTGAGGGCAAATAGCCGCAGAAATGTAATCTTCATATAACCGTAAAAGTTGGATGGAGTCCCCCCTGGCCCTAGAGAAAGAAACCCGGAGTAGTCTTTGTATGTGAAGTATCCTAGAAATAGCATAAGGAGCGCCGGAGCCACGGACGTCAGAAGGGGAATGACATCGTGGAGGGCTTGCGGCGACATAGGGTCGGAGGAAGTAAGGTTCGATTCCATGTGTAGGTAGTCCATGATGACGATCTTAAAACGGACCAGGGTAATTCGCGGAAGAGCGGTTCAGTCGGCGATTGGCAGAAGTAGTGGTAGAAGTAGAGATAGAGGTTGGAAGTGTGGAACCTGAAAACAAGAGAGGGTTGGAGAAGTTATAGTCGCTGAGGGAGGGAGACAGTAGACAAAGACATACAATGCTGTGTCAAAGTTTTTGAAAAGAGCAAGGCACGTCAATTGAATAGACCGACAATTGAAAGCTCCACAACCACAGCAAGAGAGAGGTTCACGTCCTTTATACTTCTCATACTTGAGTAGCTATTGAGCTCCTGCAACATATCTCCTTGATGGGATGTGTCGTCGCAGGGGTAACGGAGAAAAAGGAAAGACCCCGGGCTGCGGTACCGTAGAGTGAAGTTGGGGGTGGTGGTGGGATTCTGAGAACGGAGCCAGCAGCTATCCCAGATCGCATAGATCGTCACAAAACCGTTGCGGTCGTGACCTAAGCTAATCCAGTCACCGGTGTGGTGTCCTTGAGGCCTTCTTCGCTGCTTCGATTTCACACACGACCACCACGACAACGACTTCCTCCTTTCTCATCGCTGGAATAGGACCTAAGGGTCGGGCAGACAAGGGCCAAGTACCATCGCAGAGTCATTGGAGCCACCGAGCATCATATAACCGGTGTGATTGGCCTAGGACTTGGATGGAGAGGAATAGTAGTCATGGATCCGAATGCCGTTTGGCAGAGGGAGGGAGAGGGAGCGTAGGCAGCCATCAAGCCTGAAGCAGAAGCCGTTGGTATCTAATGCGAAAGAGGAACGGGAAGAGGGCCTGATGGATATCGAAATGTGGTAGCGAAGACTTCAGCGGATGCGAAATATTAGGGGCGGAGGAAGGTGTATGCACTGCAGCACGTAAGCGCCTCGAACGTTGAGATTCATGCAGCCGCAGGGTACCGGAGCCGGCTACAGTGACAAGGAACAGGGACCAGCGAGTGAGGGACAAAGATGATCGACATGGGCAAGGCGAAACAAGGCGATTTCGACTAACCAGGTTTGCTGCATGCTATAATTTAGGCACTTATAGGATAATAAGAATATACCAGTTATTATCAGCCTCAAAACCATCGAACCATCGAACCATCGAGCAATCAATCAATTACAATCCGCTTTGCTCTCGCACTTACTTACATGAGCAGGTAGGTGTCTGCAGTACATAGAGTACTTCATTCTAGTGGTGTCCTGCAATTCAAACTCAGGATCAAGTCCCCGTCTAGCCATATGTATCTTCAATGTTGACTCTAGTAACATCGCAATTCTGTTTATGCGTTCCTCGGCAGCTCGTTTATATCCAAATTGCATTTTAACCCAAACCTCCTTTGTTTCGCGAAGTCGTCCGCGTCCTGGTTGACGGTTTTTCGCTGCGGGGATTCGGACCAAATTGCTTTAACTACGCCGATGCATGCAGAGCTGTCGACAACTTGCTCACTGTCCGCATACGATATGGATGCCTTCAATTCTTCAAATCACCAGCGGTTGAAAGCTGTACCTGCGCTGCATCGAGTAAAATCTAGGCAATGCAAAACGTGAGGTCTTATCTCGCTGCTAGGGAATCCGGATCCCAGACCCTGGATCTCAAGTGCATGGCGAGATGATTCCGGACATGGTGTTGAAACTTAATGTAGATGTTTCGGTCTAGGTAAGTTTTTCTGAAAGTAACATTGCTGTCTTCTTTTTTCCCCGTAACTGCTAAGGAAGAGGAAGATGCCTCGAAGATCAGACGTTGAATTAGGAGTGCAACTGTGACCCCCTCGGCTAAGTACAGTACATCATCCAGAAGCATGCAGCAGACAGATACATAGATCAGAGGCACATTCGCGTTGATTTTTCACGAAATCTAACTTCCTTCTGCCCTAACCACCAGTCACAAAGATTGTGGGTGACAGCCGTTGAGGCTGCGCTGTTGGAAGGTTGCGATTAAAGGGCAGTCTAGTAGTTAGGAGTGTTTCAAATCTGGTTCACCGTCTGGGGGTTTCGAGGTGTGGCAGGTGGCAGGTGGCAGGTGGTGGCTTTGAAGAACGGAACGGCTCCGGGAATTCTGGTTCTGGTTATCCGAATCTAAAGGTAAGTCTATGCCCGAATCATCAGATTGAACCACTCAATTATCTAGACTAACATTGACTTCGCTCCCAAGTCTTCTCGTATCGTGTGACAGCTGGCCAAAGACAACACTCACGGTTCGTCAGTCCGCATCAATCTCCAGGTCCAATATTCCTTCCCTGAGCTGGATTCCAGACCATCAACAATCAACAGAATGATTTTATACACCTGTCGATTGTTATTTAGTTGTGGCGCCTGATATGGTTGCATGAGGTTAGTTACTTGCCTCATCTATGGCATGTGTGATCTACCTCCAAGATACGGGTTCTTTTCAAGGTCGCTGAGATTATCTAGATTGCGTCCCAGCATATCTGTCAGTATGAAAAGCCCTATCTTGTTCTACTTCCCGTGGGTTCTCTTTGTCTCACTAGATACTACTGCAGATTGCCATATCGTACTCATTACTTTACTGCCTCTGCAATTCGCACAATGCCGCCGGCAATGATAATTGTAATATTCCGTTCCTGGAGCACAGGACACAATGCTGCTTTCGTTGCCATGATAGTGTTAACGATTGTGGTAAAGAATTTACAATACCACGTAGGTAGGACGAGCCACCGTACGATCTTATCAACCGCAACCGGCATCAGCATTAGCCTGTGTCGCTTTGAGCACGTTGTGTAAGGAAACAGGCTTTTCTACTGCATGGGAGGCGTTTCCATCTCAGTATCCCAAAGATCTGATGGTTTCGATCCTTAGCTACGCGATTCTGCAAGCATGCTCCCGTGAAATAGAGCACCCCCCCCCCCGCACAATCTGTTTTATGGCAATACTTGCACACAGCGGTCGACCTTACAGGTGTCCCCTTGACCGCTAGGAGCGCCCTAGTTCGAGGTACCATACGAGGCGTTGTATCACTGAAGCTTCTTTTGGCCGTTGTTTACCTGTGACTTGGGATAAACAGCTCATGGCGCAATTTGTGACACGATGCCTCTTTCCGAATCTCTGATCGATTCGATCAAGGGTATGCCGACTGCCACCTCTTGCAGATGCTGGTTGGATTGGAAGAAACTATACTACCAAACTCGGATTTTGAAGACAGCTGAGCTGGCTTAATCTTCCTAATCGCAGCTTCAAATCCCACCAAGGAGAATAGGAGATATGATTGATATGGGACCGTGAGCAATTCACGCACTGAAGATTTTAGGCAGCAAATCACTGCCCTAGAGGGCTGGAATGACACCATCCAACTATCTTCATGGAGCATTCGAGCCAGAGAGGGATTATAGCATATCATCCCGTTAATTGGTTGGTATTAGCCGCGTCTATACGCCAACCAAACGCCAAACCAGTTAGCCATATAACTGCGTCTGATAGTTGTGTAGCACTTGCTCATCATTATGACAAGCGATCACTCTTCGAGCATGGGTAATTACGAGTCTAAATACTTCATTTCACACTATCACTGTACCAAGACAGTGGATGAATTATTTCGTTGTTCAGATGTGCTAGTATACTTAACCCTTTGGCATGTACAGACAGGTAGCTTAGCTAGTCAGGGAGAAGCATGCAGTACCTCACTCGCCGTAGGCCTACAGGATTTGTGGGATGGGGAGGAGAGGGCGCACGGTTCGATATGCTTCTGATATCTCTGACGAAAATACCAGACTAACTCACGCACGCACGTAGTTTATCCCACCTGACCCCGGGAGGCATTCGCAGATAGCTTGAATCCAATCATCGAACCTCGTAGCCGCGAGTCCTGGTCAAAACATAGCGTTGCTGTGGTGTAGAGCTCTTCAATTTCAATTATTACTGGCCAGCAGCAATTATCAATGATCAATCCAACGAACTGCCTGTCCACCAACCGACCAACCAACCGACCGATCAACCAACAGCCAACCATATCACAGCATTTACACTCTTAGCTGGGTGCCTAGCGATACGACTCCTCTCAATGATGGTCAATGCGTCTGCAGCACCTATTTAGGTGTTCTGCAATAGACAATTGAACGGGCACCTGACACAACTACTGATGTTATGGAGTGTGGGTGGCAGCAAGAAAAGACCGCACCTTCAACTTCACACATACTGCATGTGCAGCAGGGCGTAGAGTTTGACCAATAACCGTCGACGCTCATTAGGGGGTGATTTTACAGCGCACGCGAGCTGCTACTTCAGCAGGCCAACAAATTATATGCAAGCAAAGATTCCAGAGACCCAGATCATGGGATGTCGCAGATTACGAACACGAGTTGGTTGGCGAGACTTACAGCGGGATCGAATGGAGAAGCTTAGGGATAGTACTAAAGAACCTTGCAGCGGAGTGCTGATCGGTCTTATGTGATATGACACGTACATACAAAGAACCGATTATCATTCATGGATATGCACCATTGTTTTCGGCCTCACTACGTCCCTAATTGAAGGATATCAAGCAGCTTCACTCTGTGGGGGTCATGGGTGTAGTTAATCACTAGATGCCGAACTTTCCATACGCTGCAATTCCGCGGATTTGAGATGTCACCCAAATTAAGATGTCCAAATTCAGACGGATGCATTCATGTGATGTCACTCATCCCTTGGCTCCTTGAGGTCTGAGCCTATGCAATGCACAGACTTGCGGAGTGCCACTGATTGTTTCCAACGATTGGTCTTCACGCCGCCACGCTTCTCCCAATAATGGTGCTGTTGCGGACCGACCCGAGACCTCTCGATTAAGTACTCTGAGCTAGATAAGCTAGGGAACAGGGCACCTTTGGCATTTGCATTACCCCAAGGAGAGAGGAACTGTCCCTTCGACAACAATGAATGATTGGCATTGTGTTCATTGCACGTTTTCCCCGTTACACTTGGAGCCCATTCCTGAACCCCTGAAAATGCGGCTAACCAACCGGGAGCCGCTTGCTGGAAGCAGATCATGGAAGGGCTGAAGAATTTGGTTAGACATCCAACAACTACAAAACCCACATCGACAAAGTTGCTATTTTTTAAAAAAAAACCCCCGGATGGGTGCCCCCGATTTCCAATGTATCCCCTTTCCAGCAACACGAACAACAGTTCTGAGATTACCCTCGATTCCGGGGGCTGGGGGCATGTATGTGCGTATAGTGGGTCTGCTCTAATGCAAGGTAGGTAGGGTCTTGAACTGGGTGTATGTAGGAAGGTGCGTTATGTAGGAAAGGGTATGTATGTACTGTACTTATCTATGTGCAGGGCAGCAAAACCCCATCGTATACGCCAATGTTGGTGGGGGATACTGCTCCATTGCCCACCAAAAAGGTACTCTACTCCCAGGTGTGGATACCACCGGCTTCGGTTTGCCGCTTTTCTGGAAGAATACGATATGAAGGCTAGGAGAGATATGGGATCTGGATGCGGCACCACGGCTCTAGTTTATTTACTAACTACCAGCTAATCGACATGGCGGCGTGTGTGTTGTATGGAATCAGGTTTCGTGGGGGAGAACCTCAGTTCAACGTAATATCAACGCAATCAGCGTCTCTATCGTCGAATCCTTTTGCTCAAATGGGAGAAGCCAAGGAGGTCCATGTGGGGTGGCGGATAGGTTCCTCCTGAGCTAGATGCTGGCCAACGTATACGCCTTGCCACCATCGCAGTAGTTTTCCCGGGTTAAGCTGGCTGGATGCATGCTGAGACTGGGTATCAAGTGCCTAGGTAGGTACTCAATGTTACATACAGCCGCAACGCAACTCTGACGGATTAGATGCCCCCTCTATTTTAAAATTTCCAACTCTCAATCAAATCCCACGATGCCAAGAGTATGTGTACGCGGCGGCATTACAGTAGTCACAGCGGATCTTGTGTATAGTAAGCAATGCCCTGATAAAAAATACCAAGGGAATAAATAGCCAACCGCAGAGAAACAATGGCGCCCAGCCTGTTGTCGGGCATGGAGGTCTTCCATTGGCCTACGTCTCGCTAAACCTTTAACAACCGGTGGACGTTTCCAGCGTAGACTGGAAAACGCCGCTGTTCGTTCGGGTTTGAGCGCTGAGCCGCGACGCCACTTCCATAGGGACGAAATAAAATCTTGTGATAACAAAAGCTAGGTGGCAGGTACTGAGTGCAAAATCACCCTCCCCCAATACTCTATTGAAAGCATGTCCATCCCCAGATTTGTGAGTATGGAGATGAAAGAGGTCAAGAATATTCTTTTTCGCTTATCGCATCTCATCTCATCTTATCTTATCTTGGCTTTAACGAAAGCTTAACTCACATGGCACCTTGGCATCATTGAACCTCTCTCATCTGTGCCGCCTACTACGCCTCCCCTGTACTACACGGTACACGGCGAATCGTTTGACCGGCGGAAAATATGGCATTCGCATCCCGACTACAATTAGCGATCGTTTTAATATAGGGTTATCCCCCCCTGCTCACTGTTTTTGATGGGTTTCCTAAAGAAGCTGCAAAACTGGACTGTAGTAATGTGATAAATCTATCGATTTACGGTATTTTTACTCCTTCATGGCTACCAAACATCTGGTATGCTAGTATATATGCCAACTCAAAGTTGGGAGAGATCCGAGAGCATCTACGAGCAATGATTCTAACTGTCGTCCAAGGATAGCAGTGCCAAAAACCTAGCCCCCAAGGGCCGTGGCACATTGGATACCGTATAGGTCCAGTTGCAAGAGGGGCGGCGCTGGAGTAGTCGAGACAGTGGCCCGTGCCCAATTGGATGTTTGAAGCCCGGTCAAAATTCAACACCGCCGTTCTCTTGCACATAACCGGTGTCCTGTAGTCTCGTACTGCATCTCGTACTGCAGCTAGCAGTTCTGGGGAAATGTCATGGATTTGCACTACAATGTCTCTATAACCAGGTTTCGATTGACCGGGGTGTTTCAAAAGAGCTCGCTTTCTTAAACATCAGGCAATCAACGAGATCCAAAGTCACGCCATACACGAGCAATGTCGTTTCATTTTGTTTCGTCTGCTTCCGAGGGAAAAAAAAGCTTTCCATTCTTCCGAATCCCCGATAAAAAAAAAGTTTCTGTGGAGCCTAAAACAAATATCTACCTACACACATCAAGTCCCCCCCCGGATGTCAGATCTTTTCATTCTGGTTTCGTTACTATTCTACGTCGCATCGTGTTACACCCGTAGCGGTACAAACGGCAAGTAGTGGGGCCAACGGCCTATCGCAAAGTATATATATGATCCGAAAACCGTTCCATCGGGGCAGGGTCCCCTGGGCACATCGGACTCAACACCCCACCATTGCCGCCGCCGCCGCCGCCGCCGCCGTGCCGTTACAGAGAGCTCGCAACAGGGTAGGCGAAATCGGAGATTGTTTTAACTTCGATTCCGTACAGGTAGTTTCTATGGCAGCAGGGATTAAAATATTTCCACACTGAGGCTTCAGCGAACCCGTTCCCGCTCCCGGTTCCCGGGATCTGAGAGGTGTCGGGCAGGGTAGGGTTATATGCCGCTGCTGGTTGGCTGGCCTTTACTTATGTGCTGGTTGATATATGGGTGATAAGTGCTGCAGTTGAAACAGTATATGTATCTACAACAGCCGATTACATTGAGCGGTGAAAGGGGAATTCCATACGGAAGCCGGCAAGTCCGAGTGAGAAGACGACATGCGCGCCTGCCGTTATTGTTGGGCGTTGCATACTTATAAGTATCTTATAACTTTCCAAAAAAATCGGTGAGCCCGTGGGAAAGTTGCCGTGCCCGTGGCGGCCGGGATTCAGGATGCTTGTGTTGGCTTTCGATTAAACGCGCAACAAGCGCCCCATACATACGCCACGCACTGTCTCTGCAAAGACACGACAAGACAATTAGAGTCCCCAATACATGTAGCCCCATGTTTACCAAAGTGACAAAAAGTGCAAAAATTTTATCTCGATATTCGAGGTTCAGTCGATCTTGTCAGGTCTGCATATTCCAGCTATAGGTGTAATTTATCCCGACCCCCGACCTCCGATATTCCCTGTACACATAAGGAGAAAGAAGGTGAAATTGATGCTGGGTTCATGTATACCAGTACAAGGCACGATTATTATACTGTACGGCCTACTCTAGAGTACATATGCAGGGCGGTGTGCCGAATCCCGGACCCGAGGTTAGGTACTTAAGGCTCGCGCCTAGTTGGATGGCCGCTTCGTTTTTTTTTTTAATTTATTTTTGTTGGGATGGGTAGAAAACTTTCCATTCTCCATATGTATGTTTTTTGATACAGATCTTGCATAGCAAGAAACTACTCTATGCCCACTTCCCCATCCCTCAAGTAGAGTGAAGATATCGGTAAATGCCGGCATGGATGTGAGCTTCTGTTTGTTTTCTTTGTTTTTTTTCCTCCTTCCTCGCATGCATTATGCGCTGAGTCTTTTTTCTCTCGCCGTAATACATACTCAGATCATGATATCGAAAAGGGTTTTCTCGGTGGAAGAATGGGGGTATATGTAGCAGAGTTTTCTTTTTCCCGCCTACATCCTTCCCTCGGGCCCCTAGCTGGTATTTGCAAAACTGTGACCTTGAGCTTGTGGCCGTTTTGGACCCACGAAAAGGAGGAAGATGAATATATCGCCAGATGCAAGGCGAACCACACACATACGGCCTCATATTGAGGGATTTGAATAGACACGGATGGCTATGGTTACTGGGGCTGAAGCCGTCCGAACGTCCCACGTTTTGGTAGCCGATTCTGAGTCGAATGCGTTTGTGTGTTGCTACTGTCGTTATCTAGATAGTGTAGTGTTCTTGCATCTAGATAGCGGCGGCCTTACAGCAGATAACTCGCGGAATGTGGTGTAATCGTAACATGGCTCGCCGTTGTTGATCTCAACCCCCCGAACCAGTCAATAGATATCGATCTGCTACCAACCCATATGTGGGGCTTGGATACCCTGTTGCATGATCAGCTCTGCGCTTCCAACACATGAGTAGAAAAAGAGACTGGAGAGATAAGCAAGCAGGTTTCGCTTGGATAGAAAATTCCGATGTTGGCAGTAGTGTTCTGGTCATCTTCCATCACTCGCGTGAAAAATATGATTCGTTGCGGGCGGGGGGTTCTGCAGACTGATGGACGGCGATGTAAAAGGATGAGACAACGCCGTCGGTGAACAGTATAAATACTTCTTGGTCCAAGTATGAAGAAAGGGTGACCCCCACATATTCCCCCAAGCACCGGTTGGGACCCCCACATTTTCCAGGAACCAACACATCATATCGCGGGGAATTGCTTGGTCGATAATAGACTCGATATGCGCTCTTTCCCCTTATCCAGGGGTTTTAACGTGAAATAGAGTAATCACCGTTGTGGAAGCACAACGGGCTAGGGTTGCGTTCACCGCAACCTTCGGATGAACCGTGCTACGTTTACCGGCGATCTATAGTCTAGATGGTGGTTATACCAACTGCCCATGCGTGACAGGCACCACGACAAGGAGTCAAAATTTCCCCATCTTCGATGCCACACTCCCGCAAAGCGGTCTTCACCTATACCCGCCTGCAGCCGCCGGGCAAGACCGACCCGTATTACGCCTCCTTCTCTCTTGCATCCGCATCCCCCCTTCCCCTGCCTCTGCCACGCAGATCTCGAGCATTTCTGTGGGCTAGGCAGGTGGAAAACTAGGACTGAAAAGGGACATTGATGTTCTAAGTGAAAGTTTGTTTGTTTGTAATCATATTGCATTCACCCCGAACGGGGTGCCCAGCTAAGTTACCCGAGCCGGCCGACCACTAGTGGTCATGACATATTTAACCCTTTTCCCCGGAACTTCCTCGGTCTTCAGTCGGCGGAGGGCACAAGGCCATTGAAACTCCACCTACCTCTCTCCTAGGCAAAGTCGTCCCTCCTACTTCCCGCTACTCAATGGAGGGCACAAGGCCACTAACCCACCGAGCCCACCCCCAATTCTAAGTGAAAGTGAGACCTCGACTCTGGCCGGCCCGCCGAAATATCTAATCGATATCTTTACCCTACCCCAGATTGTCGGTTACGCGGCTTCGATTTTGCAACCGGTAAGGTTATGCTGCAACCACGGTTACGGCAGCCCGAAGGGCCTTCCGTTAATGTGATGTCATGACTTAAAAATCACCGTGTGATACCGCATGATGTAGTCTGATACCGAGAGTTGAGGTTCGACGTGAGCTGGGGGGGATGTGGCCCGGAGTGATTTTATGCAATAAATGAAAGCAGAGAGCCCCAGAGCAACAGCTCTGCACCGAAGAAAGGGCTTGATAGGCGACAATACTCATTCCCGCATTGCTTCATTCCTGCAATGCTTCCTCCAAGCTGTTGCAGTTGGTGAGTGATATTGATCCAAATCCGTGATTCTATAGGCGAGAGCTAAGGATGAGGGAGTTTATTCAGAGTTCACATGCTACCTTTGAAAAGAGGCAAACGCTAATTCCCTAGCAGACAGCAACGATCTAGAAGTATGGTGAGCTCTCTAGGAGTAGATAATAAAGCTTGGATAGGTGTGAGAGGAAAAGCTTTTCCAAATCTCACCTTATAGCCCAGTTTCAATGTTTCGTTTTGCTTTGGGAATTTCGTTTCGTTTCACTAGTAGTTTATCCCAATTCATCTAAATTGATCTTAGTTTCATCATCACATAAGTAGGAAAAAATAAAACTCACTGTTGGTATAGCTCTGGAATTGGCTACAGTGTCAGTAAAAGAAAGAAAGACAGTAGATGTGAAGGCGAAGGAGGCGATCATGGCGGAATGATTGCGGGATTGCAAGAATAAGCGTGATACATACTAGGTACAATTACTTACCAAGTAGGTATCTAGGTACATGTAAATACTTAGCTACTCGTAGTCACAGTTAGGGAACGCAGCGCCGATGAATCTGCCCTTTCTCCTCTGCCACACCTCACATAGCATAACCAGAACTATGAAAAGTGGCATATTCTAGTATAGATAAGGGTAACGACTGTAAAGAGTAAGAGCTAGTTTTGAACATTTTACATCTACTTAAGTACTTATTAACCTGCCGCCGGATCCGCAGTCCCTTTTGTGATTGCTCGACTATCTAAGGGTATATCGGCCACCGGACGGCCATTAACGGCTTGCCCTTTCTCTAGACTCAATAAGCTTCGTCTCCCATCACTCGCTATATTTTACCCACTGGGTACCATAGCCTGACAAAACTGGATGCTCCGCCCGGGCGGAGGTAATGGTCTTAAGATTGGCAACTTCAGATCAACAAAAATACGTGGTGAAGCATCGCCCGCAACGGGGATATGGGGACCACCCCCTTACTATCCTCCTCCCCCTCCCCCTCTCCCCCTCACCCAGCTCTCCTCCAAAGCCTCTCCCTCCCCCAAATACAAGCATTGGAGATGGATGCAGGTAAAGCAGTTGTTTCTTCTTTGCTCGCCGCTGTACAAACATGGTCGGGATTTGGGTGACGAAATGATGATCTCACACTGGTATTTCGAGCATCACCAGCTATCACTCTGGCTTCTCGTGGGATCACTCGAGGTTTGACAAGGCTTGGCATACGCTTTCAACCACCGTTGCTCCATGAGACATCACTTGTTACTTAGCGCCAAGAGTTCTCTCCACTTAAAATTTCCTAGCATAGTCTTAAGTAAACTTAAGACCATTACATGACAGAATACCGTGATCACGGAATCTCAGTCGTATGGTTAGGTCGGTTTCACGTGATGGATCTATTTCACCTCTTTGAGCTAGGCCAACCGCTATGCTGAAGTAGTCTCGGAGTGTGGTACGCCCAGGGTTCCGAGACTAATGCTGAAGTGGGGAGGGGTTTCTTTCCTAGGGGTTACTCTGAAGCGATGGTGGTCCTGCTGCAGCATCGGCCGCGGTACTGGTCAAATGATTGGTGGTGTAGAAAGGTGCCTCAGACGCGGGAACACCTCTTCCGCCACTGCAAAAGATGGAAAGGCTGAGCAGCAAGAGCTCTGGAAGGCTGTGGGACGAGCAACGGGCTGGAAGGCAGGGAAATGTCGGCATGTACAGATACCAGGGCTTTTCCTTGGACAAGTGCGATCAGGCGGTGATGGACTTCCTTGCCGCCACGGAAATGGGGAAGTTCCCACCCGCGAGCTGAGTTTGGGCTGAGTTGACGTACGTCCATCGCTCTCTTCTTTTATTTTTTTTGTTGGAGCTACACAGGGGGGGAAGGGTATAGGGAGGGGAGGGGAATTGGGTACTGTCATATACTCTAGATAGAGTATGATTAAAACAAAAAAAGACTGGTCAAATCATTTTCAAACGTAAAAGCTGCAATTGCTTTCTCTACTTACAAAGATGGTGTAATATCTATCTGCTATAATACCAATCCGACAAACCTACTCTTCCCTGGTGAGATAATGTGAAAGATAGTGTTTCCTCCTGATGAACACATGCATAGCGTCTCGATATGTTAAGATATCGATACTCCGGACAATCATCTCTCGTAGCTATAGCCAAAGCGCAGTGGCAGCTAGCTCTTCGGTCGTGCTTCAAAAATATAAAATCAGGGTATAAAAGATATTAGCGTTACGTATACCTGTCTCAGTTGCCGCCTTGTTCTCATGTCTTGAATCAGGCGGACTAGAAAAGGGTCTATCATTGACCTTTAGTGGCTACTGTTTGGGATTGGCTTCTGCATAAATAATGCTGCTGTGGCTCTTGCGCCCTAGAACCAGGAACTGCTTAGGAAGGCTCGGTTCGAATCATAAGTTTCCAACGAACTCGCCCGGGCTCGAATCGAGTTTAGGATCGAGTTAAGACCGTTATCATTATCTCTTCAGCTGACATTCGAGTATACGGGTTTCTGGGAGAACCAGGGCGGAGCCTGGTTCCTTCGGCCGAGTGATAGTTATCCGTTCCGTGTACCACATAGACCCTTACCAAGCCTGCAAATATCAAATATTTACCCATATCAGAGAGAGGCGAGCGTTGTTGTGGTTATTTTAGCAGATATATCAGTGCTAATGGCTAAGCATCACCTGACAGGCTCTAGGCATTGATTTGGGATGGCCTTAAGGCCGGAGATGCGGCAGCGCAAGCGGCCGGGTACAATGTGATTACAAACAAACAACAAGCCATGCGTGCGTGGGCTCGGGTCAAGTTGAGTAAACTCAATTCAGAAGCTTACTCGGATAAACCCCAGTTCAACCCGCTCTAGACACTGAACTGAGCCTGCAAGTCAGAGCTCATTTTGGTATCGGCACACCCTTGCAGCGCTGTTCCTGCCAGACTCCACCATAGTTTGTGGGAATGAAGAAGAGAATTACAATAGGGCGCTGTATAGTTGTGAGATTTACGAGATTGTTACGAGATTGCTTTGGAGGGAAGCTGGGGGAGGGAAGCTGGAGGAGGGGGCGAGAATTGAGCGGACAGAAGTTCCGGAGAGTGGCTTCTCAGATAACAAGAGATATAGCGGTAAAGTACGGATGGTCAGAGGGCGATAGCGTGGATGGTAAGCGAGAGATAGGATGGTGCAGAGTGTGTAGATGTCGTATCATGGATGGGGTAGAGAATGACGATGATGATGAGATGGGATAAGATTAGATGCGGGAGATAGTTAGATAGTGATTCGGATAGATTCAATCAAGTGCAGGGTATGAGTTGGAGAGAGTTAATTAAATCCTGCCCCTTCCCCGCAATTATCTCATATATCAGTAGATCGCGGGGATATATAGCGAGAAATTCAGGGCTAGTAGCCATTTCTTTCGGCTATCGTAGAATCCGTGAATTTGGAAATAAGTACTGGTACATCCATTTCTTTTGGCAACCGGCGAAGGAGAGCTGATAAAACTAGAATTATTTGGTTTCATGCATTCCGTGCAGATTTTGCAGAATACTATCCGCCTGAATATTGAATATTGCCTTGCCAGCCCCTACGGGTGTGAGCGGCATATAATCATTGATCATCACTCACAGTCCCGACTTATCCCGAGATTTTAAGAATCGCTCCAGGACATCTTATCCAAGAAACATACGTTCCGGTCTTTTCAGATTGATCTAAAGGCATTGGGAAACTGACGAACCAATCCTATACAACGGTCATCAAACACGCGATCGAGTGAAACGAAGGACGGACGAACAGCTGGTTTACCCCGCACAATCAGCGACCCAGTGGAAACAGGATTCTAGAGAAAGAATGGCTGGGAGTAGCAAAGAGGAAATTTAATGGGTTGTAGGTGAGAGAAGTGAGCAAATTGGAATGCAAGAGGGTGAGCTATTTCTGTTCTTTGGAAGAGACGTCACTGTGCAGGTCTGACTATGCGTTTCGTGTGGTACTTTTCTGAACGACAACTCCCTCGCGGCCGCAATGCAACCAGCCAATCATGTTAGCACAGATTTTGTCCCTCTACTCCAGCGATATCCTTCACTGGATAGCACAGCAGTTTGAGACTTCTCGCTGTTCTTTATCTCAAAGCCAAACTCAACGCCTCAATGTTAGAGGTTCCTTGCTTAAGGTAAGGGTGCGCTCGAAGGTGACACTCTAGCTAGCCCCAGTCACGCAAGGGAGAGGATATAAATATATATATATTTTTTAAAGATTTTTTTAATAAAATTCGCCATAGAAGCTTCCCTGACAAATAACATAATCCATACCTGCTTGGTAGTCACTTACCATGCAAACATCACATTCCATGAACTTCCCTGGCGGCAGCCCTTAGTAACCACCTCTACCTCTTCCTCGCCCACGATCTCCGCCTCTTCCGCGGTCTCCGCCGCCTCTTCCACGGTCTCCGCCGCCTCTTCCACGGTCTCCGCCGCCTCTTCCGCGATCGCCGCCTCTTCCGCGATCGCCGCCTCTTCCGCGATCACCACCTCTTCCGTCACCACCTCTTCCGCGATCACCGCCACCTCGGTCACCACCTCTTCCACGATCACCGCCGCCTCTTCCGCCAGGACGATCGCCAAGCGAAAATCCCTGCATGCCACCTGTAATCCCTTCGACGTCGTGAGAAAAGTTACAGTCGTTGCCAAAACGGCAGCTTCCGCGGTCTCGGAAAGCATTGCATATTCCGCGACCACCACCCCTCCCTCCACGACCACCTCGGTCACCGCCGCCTCTTCCACCGCCCCAGTCTCCTCCGCCTCTTCCTCTGAATCCTCCACCTCCACCGGCAGGTAAGGTGTCAGGGCTCTGCAATGAAGTAGTGTAACAATTGGCTGGGTAGTAGTCGCCGGGGTATGGATCATAATAGAGATCGATGTTTGCTTCGCCATTTGGTGCTATCATCCAGGGCGATAGCTCTATGCCAAACTCCTGGATAAAGCCCGGAATCTTGTAGGTCCTCGCCGGAGGGAAGTTCCATCCGTACTTCTTAATGTCATCGAGGGCACCCAGGAGATCTGGGTTTTTAGCCGCGATGTTGGCTGCTGCCATTGCGATTGATCAAAATGCGTTTTAAATGTAATATCGGCCCCCTTCTTCAACGGCTTCAGGTATTCGGTGTGATGTAATAGAATGAGGATATTTTAAGTTCGTTCGGTAAATTTGTTCGGTCGTTCGGATCAGGATGAGGGCGGGGAGCGGGGTATCGAATTGACTTTCAGAAGAGAGAAAAACTTTGCGAGCACTGAGTTAGCGACTGCCGCGGAAAGGAGAGGAGGATATTTATGTACGTCAACATACAAGCTGTACTTTCCAGTGACTGATTGAGACACCGCAAACACCATTCCGTTCCCTTATCGACAAAGAATGAGACGAAATCACCCATTTGCAGGTGCATAAAATATGGCGCTGCCAACAGGAACAGCCACGTTTGATGCAAGAATGCTGGTGGAAAGCCGCGCCATAACTGATGCTATACGTGGCCCAAGTAAAAGAATTTACACTTACTGACGGTGCTTTAACTTCTCTGTCTGACTCTTTGTGTTTATTGCCTTTCTCTCTCTGACTCTTTGTCTTTTTTGTCTTTCTCTGTCAATTCAATCTGTCTGTCTGTAGAAAATGTGTGTTGTTGTGTGATCGGTCGAGGGAATAAGAGAGGTCGTAGTTGACTGATGTCACGCGAACCCTAAGATTTGCCTATGCACTGCGGGGTGCAAGTATCTGTACTGAGAGGGTTTGTAGCAAACGATTACCCGCGAAACCCGGAATGTGGAACGTTCCTTTGTCAAGCCCAATCAGATTCCTTCGTTTCTCGGCAAGTTCGGAGTTGATTGTGACTGCGATGGATGTGCGTGATTTGCTTCCACCGTTTTTTATTTTTCCGAGGTGTCAATCAATTTCCGTCAACCGCGAAGTGTCAGCCCCAAATCAATGATGCAGTTCATATCTCAACTGCGCCCCTACGGACATGATAAGAAGGTGCGTTTGCGATATGTGTGTGTATAGAATGTGCGTGGTAGCCTTATCCGATATAGTGCGTTTGAATAAATTGCCAGGGCAGGGCACTGCAGAGCTGCGAGATGAAATGCCCACAATGGATCTTGCACCGCATGCCACCATGGATGGATACCTTCGGGGATTCGAAAGACAACAAACTTTGATAGTGAGCACTTCTGAGGCGGCATAAGTGACGTTGACTAGATATGAAACTTGAGACAGCGATGATCCGACCAAATGCTTCGACGTCAGACTCAAATCCGGCGAACGAGTGATTAGCTGTAATCACGTGATGTGCGTGAATCGTGAGTTTGCGTGAGTTTGCGCAAGTTCGTACGAGTTCTGGCGATCAACTCGTCTTTATATAATATCCCTGAACCTTACGACGGGTCCTCTACTCGAGACAAGGCTCTCATGCGAACATATTTGTGCACATTTTGTACCTGAATCCTTGCATTGACCTGCTCGACCCTGACTCACGTGTCAGAAAAGCAATGAAAGACAGAAAGGCAGATGTAGCCTGTGGACAATGAAACTACAAATCCCATCATTGTGTCCTTTGGTCTACTTTACTGGCTGTAGGGCTATAGCGTTAGTTTCAGTCCTCGAAAGGAGGCGCCAATCGCTCTGGGATCCGGTTGTGGGAGATCTAAACCGGAAATACTCGATCGCAGTATGTTCGCCTAGGCTACTTGGTATGGCTTCGTTAATCTGGCGGTCATGTACTACTTAGAAGTATCTACAGCTATCTTGGTATGGTCGAAGTTACACGTGGCGTAATAAACGCTGCTTTGCTGCCTACAAAATTGAACGCAAACGGCTGGAAGACATCATTTGTGGTTCGCCTAAAGGCAGTCACTGCATTGTGATAGTAGCAATTGCATACTTAGCGTAGGGCGGAATGGGGCGGACGAAATTAAGGCTTTCACATTGCAGGCGCTTCGAGCGTTCCGCACGAAAGAAATTAACGACAAGTGTACGACCTGTAAAAGCAACCTACACCCCCACCTGGATGTGGAGATTTTTCTCATTCTTTAGAGTTGCAAATTGTGTCCTATCTCAAGTCATCATCCGCTGCCCTTTTGTTCCCGCCCCGTAGGTTCAACTATCGAAGAGGAAGCGCTAGGAAACGCGTTACTGATTCTGGTGGAGTAGTAGAACGATGTCTTCCGCAGCTGTGGCGTATTCGAGCGATTGCAGAGAAGAACCACCAAAAGCAACTTGGAAACTCAATTCCGACGGCATCGATTTCACAGCCTTTAAGAATTATATAGCCAACCTCCCAGAGCGAACTGTCTGCAATGCCAGAAGGATGAATGTAAGGACATCTCTCAGACTGAAGACTGAAGACTGCAGTTCACTGAACTACGGCTTTAGAGCAAGGATTGTTATTTGTATGATGCGGTCGACCCCTTCGTCAAGGTACTCTTCTGATGAAACCGCTTAACGTGATGAATGCTGATGCGAACCCCGCAGAGCGAAGTGAACGATCTTGTGGCCTTTTCCGCCGAGTTTAAAGAGAGGCGATCACATGCGCCAATACCTCGAGCACGCCATCACTATCGTTCTGGATCGGGTGGATTCCGGGGGGTAAGACGACCTAGAAGACCCAGGGACACTCCCAGGGACACTCCCAGGGACACCTCCAACCCTATAATTGTAAGATCTCTCCTCGAATCATAGAATGATGTGGAGACACTGAAATCAAATTTCATATATAGCAAGTCGACGTTCAAATTGTCATGCCAAACCAGGGCATATCGGTCACATCCTCCAGTAGTAACGTGTGTTTGACTCAGCATATCAAGTTTGAAGGAACCCGGGACTGAACTGTTGCTAGTGTGTGAATACTCTCCCATCGCCGAACCATTCGACACCTTCTCCTCCATATCTTTCCGCCCGCCCCTCACCAAACCATTCCTCCCCTCCGTCACCCAGCCATGAAATTATGCAGCACCATCAGCACCAGCACCATCAACGAGCGGTACCCGCGAACACGCCACCTGAAAGCATTGTCGCCGAGTACTACCAGCCGAAACCTCTCATTTCCGGCCCCAGAGCAGTCTCCGAGTGCCCATGGAGCCCGGTAAGCGCCTGCTCTTCCCCAAGAACGCTGTGAGAGAGCATCCAGAGAGTCAGAGAATTTACTTTGGTAGGGCGGATCCGGTGTTGTCTTGTCTGTGGAGGCTTGAGGAAGCATGATACATCGTTGTAATTACCTAGGCATTTATAAATGATTGCCCAAGTGGCCACGCGTGCACGCTTGCTACGCAATTCGTGCATGAAATTCTAGAAATATAGTACTTATCAACTATCGAAGACGAGGTATGGAAACTAGATGCAGTAGTAGATAACTGTGGTTCAATTTCCATTGGTATTAAATGTTTTCAGACAGTATAGTATTGAAAAAGGCGGGACGATGCATTTTTGTTTGAAGTTGTTTCTCGTTTCTCCATACCAGCCCGCACTTTCCTTCTAAAGTTCCGTTCATAGAAGAGTACAAGACTTTCTGCAAAATTGATTTCATTCAAGAGTTATCTGCCTTCGTCTGTGCTCCTACACACCAATATTGCTTGCCAGATGGTATTCAATTCGAAAAAACTTTCGCTGTGGCTTTCTATCTCGTAGCAGGATACGATCTGCCTTCGTCTGTGCTCCTACACCCCAATATTGCTTGCCAGATGGTATTCAATTCGAAAAAACTTTCGCTGTGGCTTTCTATCTCGTAGCAGGATACGGCCTACTTGGTTGTGTAATGCAAAGTAAGGCTGCAGGTACGATATTTGCTCTTTCGCGAATCTTGTATGTGTAGCCTTGATTCGGTGATGTTCTATAATAATCTTTGGCCCCGGAAACCTAACAGGCCAATGATCTCCGCGGAAATAAACTCCTTACTAGGCAGTCACGGTCACTTGTCCAATGGTTATCGGCATAGTTTCAGGTACAACCCTATGGCCTGGGCTGTATAACAGGGCTGCTATTTTATACCCCTACCCTAGCGACGACGACGTATCTCTAGGCGCTGTAGGCTTTGCCTGACAATGGTTTATTGCCTGGAAGTGGTTCAAACCACTTTCAATCTGACTCACTGTGAAGGCGAACATCTGCATATAAGATATATAAGGCTATCAGGCAAGGATTCGGCTTCCTGGGAGCCGCGTAGTACCCGTAGATCTAGGAAAACCCCCAAAGTCTATCATTACTGCCGGAAGTACCATGAACCGATGCCCGCCGTTCGGCTTCGCCTCATCACCGATGGCCCTAGAAACAAAACACCCGCAACCGCACGCAACGCCAAATCGATAACAAACCGGCTACGAAATCGGCTATAAATTCCCTCGAGGCAGCTGTACTTGCCCCTCTTTCGGTATCTCCCGGTTTCGTCTATTGTACACATCAGTTTTACTCTTCGCCCCTTCTGAGGCAAACCTCCGCCCAAATCTTCAGAATTTTCAACACCACTTACTTAGGCGCCTACCTGTTGAATTTTTATGCGCCTTGGGATGTTGTGAAGCCGACTGCTAATGATGGCCATGGCATTTTGAGGCGGCGAGACTATCATATCCAATAACAGGTTCATTTCCCTACGTCAGTCGTCAGTGAGACTATCTCAAGGACGAAACTGCTCCCTATGGCGCTGAGAGGGTCCAAGGTTCTATGTAATCAGCACACCGTGGGATAAAATGACCTTTACGGACGATCCGGCGATCCCGATCCTGAGGCTAGCCGTCACAGGGCCTGTCCAGATATCTTAATTGAGATGGTCATATTCTCCCTACGGAAACTACGGCAGTGTCGGCATCTCACAACAGTACCAAAACGCTTTATTCACACTGCGCATTCATATTGACGGCTGTACCAAACCCCGAAAAACCAATAGCTCTGATCATCTGTAACAGAACTTAAGCGAAGCCCACCATTCCCAACATACCGACGGGCAAAGAAGCCCTTGGAATGCTAGTGGGGGTAAACTGCTAAGTATTTAGCAGGTGGATCTGCAGATTATGCGTGAGAGCTGGTAGGGGTTGAGATGGTGACGACTCGGGTAATGGTAAATGTCCAATGGCATGTTAGAGAAGACCCGGTCCACAGGAAGTTGCACAAAGTCTTGGAGTGTGTCGTACTCGGTAACGGGGCAGTGTGACTGCTCTTTGATACAACTTTACAGAGCCCAATGGAAAAGGCGAACGCTGTACTTTAAAATCACATTCTTTGACCCACTTAAGCAGCTAGGCAGTACGTCACACATTGTTCGTTTCCCATCTATTCTCGCCGTCATTCTCCGCATATCACCATCATCTTCACCACCAACAATCACAACTACAATCGCTTTCCGCACTGCAACAAAATAATCTCTAGTCTTTATGCACTTTGATTAATATCTGAAAGTTCTCCGCTGTCCGTATTTTTGGTAGCTATACATTGCACCTCTGAATTTTCTATCCCCCCGCTAATTCTTCTCTCACAAATGGCCCTCAAGAACACAACTACTTCCGAAGAGCCCAAACAATACTCCCTCCCGGTCTGTCAAGATCTTGGGATTGAGACGAATTCCACCCTCCAGGAGACTCCTATTTACTACTACCACAACATTTTTGATACGACGAAGCCATGTTCCCATACATTTGCCCAGTCCTCGAGACCAACCTCGTAATTTTGAAAACAACAAAAGCTAATATAAAGAACCCCAATACCTTTGAGGAATCGAGGCAGCATTATCGCAAGGATCTTGAAGAACTTGGAGGTCGAGGTTGAGCTCATCTCTTCCACTATTGCTCTTCTCGGAGATAAGAATCCAATTAACGTTATTGGTAAGTACCCAAATATTTTCTAGAGGAGATGGGCATCAAATAAGGGTAAGAACATTCTAGGGCCTGCGTCTTTTGTTCAGCCGCTGACTCCAGAGTGTGTAATACCCGATCTAGTAGTAGCTTGAATAAATGGGAATGGGAAGTCTATTGAATCTTGGAAACTACATTCCTCGCGCCCTACCGTACAGTTCTTCTTAACAGCAACCTTGGGTGTGACCGTTGAGTCATTGGCAGGTAATAGTTCCTATAGGTGATATGATGCGGGATAGGGATTAACATGATTTGGATGACATCGCCACAGCACACAAGAGCAGTTCGGCTCCGATCACTTTCATTCTATAACTACAAGCCGTCTCTTCACTACATGCTAGGTAGATGTAGGCAATATATATCTATGTATAAGATCGCTCAGAAAACAAACTATCTATTAACTAACGAGAACTATCATCATGACCAGACTACATATTCATAAACTTATACTCCCCGTTCTGCTCCATTGCCCTCCATCTCGACCCAAACTTCTGCATAAGCAACACAGACCCGCAGCTAAGCAATCCAACCACGCAGATTATGGTGAACAGCCATCCATTGCCGATGGCCTGGATAACAGGCTCTGCAATAATACCACCCACACACGAGCATACATTCCGGAAGACTGATACTCGCAAAGTTAGTACCGAAAGAGAACTAGCGGGAACGGGGAATGGAATGGCCCACAGTTATTCACAGCCACAACGCTCGCGCTTCGGCCTGGCACGAACTCGGTCAACATGGTTATGGACATGGTAGTTATAAGCATGGCCCCGAGGTTGAAGAGGAATGTTGGTATCATAGCGCTAAACCAAAACACTCCGTACTGCACCACCCATCCGTACCACAAGAGGGCGAGTGGGAATAATGCACCCGCTATCCAAGCGTTGATGCCCATTCGGTCTTCAGGCCTATATTCGAGCTGTGTATCGGGACCCGTGTTTTCAGGGTCTAATGATTTTCTTTTTACGGCAGCGTTCCGCATGATGACGTCATTCCACCTTCCTCCAGCAACAGAAGCAACGACGTTACCTAGCGAGGAGGGGATATACTATATATGGCTTTGAGTTTCATGCTTAGTCAATCAACGATTTGGAAATGCTCAGTACTCACCATGAGGCCGACAGTCATGGAGGGGAAATTGTATGGTGGTTTGGCGAACGTTCTTTGGATCGAGACGTTGAGGATGTACTGGCTTTAGGTTAAAATACAAGTGATGAGTTGTGACGAAGGCAAAACATACCAATGCGCTAAAAGTCAGACCCGCCCAATATACGGTTATAAAAACGGGCGGGAATCGTATAAAAATAAGACTGCGTAGGGGATCCACCAGCAAAATCTTCAAAGTGGCGATCCACCGTGAGGTCTTCTGTTTCGTCACTGCTGACACGCTAGTGATTGTTCTATCGATATTTGGCTCCTCCTTCTCAGCTACGGTATGATGGTTATCTTTTGGTCCCCGAAAAGTCTCGGGCAAGCAGAAGATCATAAACACCACCATCAAGGCCCCAAACACAACCAGGAACCACATGATCGATCGCCAACCTAACGAGGTCCCGCTCAAAGCACCACCTATTATCGGTGCTATTAATGGTCCCATCAGCGGCCCAAGATAAAACATGCCCATCCACTTCCCCCTTTCATGGACCTCCCATATCGAACTTAGGGTTCCGGCGCCGATTGTCTGAGCACTCGCGGCCGAAGCACCGGAACACACCCGAAACGTAATGAACATTCCGATGTTAACTGAGATGGCGCAAAAAACGTTGGAGACGACATACAAAACAAAAGAAACCAGGTAAATAGTACGGTAACCCATGCGTTCCGCAAAACTCGACCACCACAGTGGAACCACGCCCATTCCGAGCATATACAACGCAACCGACAGGTTTGTCAAGGTCTGGGTAGCATGTAGATCTTCTGAGATCTGCGTCAGTACTGGAAATATTATGGCAGACGCCATTGGCGCAGCAGCTCCAGCTATAGCAACCACCAGTGTAATTAGCTTTTTCGACATTCGTGTATACTCGTACGGATCCTCGATTTCGGGAATGATGCAAAGGCTAGAAAAAAGACCGCGCCGTTTGCTGCGTGGAACGATGGATGAATTGACGGTTACTACTTTGGAGATGACCCTGGATAGAATTGGCTGGATAGGGTCATTTGAAACTGGCATGTCTATTGAGCTGCCTGGAACGATCTCCATGTCTTTGTTGTCACCATCGGAGTGCTGATACACGGAATCGCCCAAGCTGTCGTTTCGTCGTCGTTGTAACTCTTCAGTATTGTGGGGTGATTGGTTTTGCGGTGCTTGGACATTGGGATCCATTCTCGACAGTGTTTCTGTCATGGCCCTCGATTTATCGTCGACTGACTTCTCAGCCATGGAGTACTATTTCTGGTTTCTAGAATAAATACAGACGATACAACTGCTTGGGAAACCAACCATACATACCAACAATAAGCCCTGTATTTGGGCTGAGACCAAAAGGCTAATATTCCAAAAATCTCCGAGACAAGACCTCCAGTTCAGAGTTTAAGAAAGTGGATATGATGATGGCAGTTAGTTATCCTACCACAGGAATGGCAAAAAGATTTCAATCGGACGGGAAACGTTAGCTTTTGTACCGTCGCCACACGAGCAGAAGCGAACTCGGGGGATGGAGCTAAAATATCAACTCCGCCAACACAATATAGAGTGCATCAGCTCTCTTCTCCAGGAGGTACACTACCTTTTGCCTTTTGGGTACATAACGGCACTCCCTTGCCGTCAAGAGTCACGCCACCGCATACATATTTTTCCACCCACTGCTGGCCCGCAGACTTGCACATTGGCGGCGCCATTGATGGGATGCAGTACACAATGCACAGATCTAATTTTTCCCTGGATATATCAACGGTGGGCTAATTTAATGATAAGCTCGACTATTAACCCATTAGATAGCTATTAATATTAGAGAGTTAGTAGGGGAGTGAGCAGCAGAGATATGGTATCGAGTATTACCAAAAGTAGATATCTAGGGCTTCTCGCCTCCCACGTCCCTGGGAAAAAAGGCGAGGTCCTAGCCACCGATCATTGCCGTCATATCCGACGCGGCATATAAGAACGAGTCCAATCTAACCAGAAGATCCGAGGTATCTCAGACGTCGAGTATGATAGAATATACCTGACCGGTATATCAATATGGATTGTTGCCGCTTTCCCCGGTCCCCAGTGATGCATTTATGACAATATTGGATTTGAAGGTAATGGCCGGATGCCAAGGACTCGGGCGGGGTCGGGGTCGTCTTGCCGAGCTTTCAGTAACTATCCAGTCCAGCCCTGGAGAGAATCTCGAGATACTTATTCCATATAATGGGTCTACGTAGAACCGTTCAAAGAACGGGTTTAGGCAGGTGCTTTTGGGCATCTGCAAGAAGTCCAGACGACTGAACACTAAAGTTGAAAGCCGCCAAGTCGAGTGCTCATTTATGACTCGACCGTAGGCGGGCTTGATAGATGATTAGACGCTCGGCTGGGTTTATTGCACTCTGCTGGTTCGCTACGGCAGCCAATCGGAAAGACCACGTTATTTCCGTGGCAAGCATGGACTTGGGAGAGCCAAAGTTAATTTGACACCGGCAGTACCCTCAATGCTGTCTGATCCCCCACGTCCGCTTACACCTGGGTCGGACACCCTCGTTGCTCGCGGCCTGGGGCACCTTTCCGAAAACATACCCAAAAGTCTTGAACGACAACCAATCATTCCAACCAACCAGATCCCGTCATCAGACTTTTGAAAACGTATTTACACAATGCAAACTTTACGGAATCCGCCCCAGCCGGGTGTGTAGAGAGCATGTACTTAGATTTGCGACTGAGAAAGATCGGAGGGCGAAAAACAGGTTGGAAGAACGCAGCTTCGAGTCTCGACGACTGAAAAAGTGCTCTATTACCTACTCCATGAGAACCAGTTATTGGGACACCCGGTTACATCGAGTAAGGTATTCCTATGCGGGCTTTCTAAAGGGATATCCAACGCGAAGCGGCTAACGATGGAGGACGTCCGTACATATGTGCATGACAAGGATCTCTGAAGTGTACTATAGCAGTTGAGAATGAAAAAGCAAAAGGCAACAGAATGCAAAAACGCAGAACGCCTCTTTCCCGACAGTTCCCATTTCATTCTAGCATTCCGGGAGACTGACTCGACCGAAACCATACCCCGACCAGATAATCTACCAGACAGATACCCTACTCCTCCTGCGGTGCTTCAAACGGTTTCACCAGCATCTCCGAGAAACTTGTCAACTTCGCACTTCCTCTCACTTCATCAGTGAGCATGGGGATCTTGACAACGTTGAAATCTTCGTACAGCTCTTCGATCTGCTCCAGATACTTCTTCTGCATCTTCCGCCGGGCATTGCAGTAATCGCAAGTGCTGCCTTGAGTGGGGAACAGGAGCTGGTTGACAACGATGCTGTGTGTGTCGATGTGGAAGCTGTTGAGCTCCTGGATCATGCGTTCGGTCTCGTAAAGTGACAGGAACTCGGCAATGCAGACACAGACGAATCTACATGGCCCATATCAGCATACCTCCATCTCAATCGGAAGCGGTGACACAAACGTCGTCAGTTCGGCATCTTTAAATTGCTTCGAAACCTCACCAATGACCTCCCTCATCCCTTCCATCTTCTGCATCATCTCCTCCATCTGCGGTGCCCCCTGCGCTCCCAAGATACCGTTCAACATCGGTCCAAACCGTCCACTCAACTGACTGATCTTTCCCAATGCTTTTTCCAGCACCGTGGGGAACTGAAGGAACCGAAGTGTGTGTCCAGTTGGCGCGGTATCAAAGATGATAACGGAGTATGATAAACTCTTGACCTGCTTTAGTACCTCTGCAAACGACATCGCTTCATCAACGCCAGGAATGCTGAACGCAATATCCTGCATCACGCCGCCCAGTGGGTTCCCTGTGGCCCCACCCCCGGCATCTGCACTTTCGAGAAGCTCTTGGATGCTGCCCGAAGGATCAATCTCCATCGCGGAGAGGTTATCGAAGCCATCGACCTTGCGCGCTTCCTTGCCGAATTTCTGGTTGAATGCGTCTGACAGGTTGTGGGCGGGATCGGTGGAGATGAGAAGGACGGATTCGCGAACTTTGGAGAGCTGGATGGCGAGGGAACAGGACGTGGTGGTTTTGCCGACTCCTCCTTTGCCACCCACAAAGATCCAGCGGAGACTGGTTTGATCGAGGATGGGCTGGAGGGTGGGTTCTAGAGGATCGAGGTCGGCATCGAGATGTGCAACGGACATTTTGGTTGTGGGTGATTAGTTGGGCTTGGATAAAGTGGAGTTGGAAAGGTGGTGTTGTGGAGTTCGCCTGCTGGTTGGGATTCGGTGGAAGACAAGAAACTTCTAAAGTTGTTCAAGTGACGTGGCATGGCGTAGGCAGGCGCTGGGATTTGCTAGGGCATGTGTAGCCGCACGTTACCATTGGGTTTCGCAGCTTCGAAAACGGACAAAGATGTTATTGTCATTCTCAATGACAAGAAGCATCTGGCTTATAGAGAAGATGATTTAATCCCAGAAAACGTGTTTCTGAAACAACCACCGCCCTCTGCGCTCATCTTAAAGCAGCAGACAGCACGGCCTTTCCGAGTTAGCGGATTTTCGATCTCGGGACACGCCGATACGCGAGCTCGAGATTCAAGCTCTGGCCCTGCTATTTAATGTGCATAGAGTGCATTTATATATCAGGGAGCCCTCTCCCTGTATCTGCTACAGATGCCCTCGTCGCCATTTCAACGTCTCACCACAATAACCTCACAAATGTCCGCTCCCGTCGCAAAGCCCCCCGTGACCTGCCATGTCCTTGACACAACTATCGGCCGCCCAGCGCAAAACATCAAATGCACTCTCCTCCTCTTTCCGTCGACAGCCTCACCCGAGATCTCATCTACTGCATCCGTTCTTGCAACTGGTTACACGAATTCTGATGGACGCGTTACGGCCTGGCAGGGGGAGGACGAGGGAAAGGCGCTGGTGTTGAAGGAGGGTGCTGCTTACAAGATGCGGTTTGAAGTTGAGGAGTATTTTGCGCGTACGGGACAGGAGACGTTTTTCCCGTATGTGGAAATTGCGTTTAGGGTTCGCAGCACGGCGGAGCACTATCATATCCCGTTGCTGTTGGCGGGGTGGAGCTATAGCACATATCGAGGGTCATAGAGGGACGCACGAAATGATCGGAGGATGTCGGCAGTCGTCGAGGGGTATCTAGGGCTGTGGAAAGGGAGGGACAGATGGGCATCTTCAGTGCTGGTCTTCAACGGCAAATGAGAGAGCATGGGAATTACTATACTAAACCAATGCATAATCTATTCCAAGCAAACTCCCGCACCCCGCTGCCCAAAAGTGACTCACGCTTTTACCATATCCATCTTTCACTCCTTCTTAACCAAAGAATTATAATGCTCACCCAGCCCAAAGGCATGTCTATAATACCCCAACCACACCTCACCTTTCTCCGCCTCATCATTCATCCTTTCCACCCCCCGTCCTTCAGCCTGTAGCACTTTCACTTTCACCCCAAAAGCCCGGCCCAACGCTAACACCTCTGTCTGCCCTCCCCATTCCGCGGTACTCTCAACCTTCCTAACATGCTCCTCAAAGTCCTCTTCAAGGAATGCTTCAAAATCTCCTCTATTGTCCCTCATAAACGCCGCACACCGGGCCCTGGCCTCCTTGTAGTCCTTTGGTAGCGTCTCCAACCCCACGCTCGCCGTGCGGAGACTATGTGAGAATGCAGAATAGAGACAGTGTCCATCCGGCGCGATCTGGTGTTCCGCGAGATTGTGGGTTTTGAGTAGCGTGGCCATCACGGCGAGTTCGCGCTCGCGTAGGTTCGGGAGAGAGGAGGCTTCTTGGGCAGCAGCTTCTGATGCTGCGGCAGCCTCGGCGGCGCGGCGGGCGAGGCGGGCTTTTTGTCGGTTGGGCTTTTTTCCTTCGTTTGTCGCCGGGGGTGGGGGCTTCGTTATTAGAGGTGGGTTTGATGGCTCGGTTTCTGGCTCGGAGTCAAGGAGTGGTGGTGGGATGTAGACATTATCGTTTGCGGGATCGTTGGCTTGTGTTGGTGTTGGATTATCGGATGATGGGTTCTGGAGTTCATGGATCTCCCATGCGTGCCTGGACCTGGTCTCTGCTTCTAGGTTGTCGCATTCCGAGTTCACGGCTTTTCGCGTCTTTTTTGTGGCTTGCTTCTTTTGATTGGTTATGCGGGACTGTAGGTCGCGAAGCTCTTTGCGGTGTCGGGCGAGGAGCTCGTCCATGTTGAGATTAGAGGTGGGGGTGGGGGTGTGTGGTTGATGAAATGGGTACCAAGGGTGAATATTGTGGCGTATCCCGTGATGTGGCTTAGAGCTGTTGGTGTTAGCTCTTTCTAGTTCGTCACTCGACTCACTCTCTCTACGATGGCCTAACTTAGCACTTTCTCGATGCATATCTAATAATACAGGCATTTAGAGTACCTAGTAAGGCCCTAACGTGAAGTTCTAGCTCGTAGTATACCTAGCACATTTGGCTGGAAGTCATCATATATCACGGAGTCTCGAGACGTCCGAGCCAAACCAGAATTATTTCTCGGATTCGACAATAATCTATCCCATACGATCTACTATAAATCTCCAAATCCTAGTTGTATATCACCTCTCAACTAGCATTTGTCCCACAGTAATCCGCAGAGGGTACGGAACAAAGAAGCAGAAGTTTGTGCTTTCAGGATTCAATGGAAAAACTCGTGAATTATTCAGATCAGCTGATCTGTCTAGCATCGGGATTTGGTAGGTAAGGATAGATGTCATTGACAGTTTCCAACGTCGATGGGGTTAGACCTGAGGGAGATGCAGTTTGACTCAGTGATAGACACGCAACCTCGTTCTTGCAAGTTGCCTTGTTATCAGTTTGTATCCCGGTAATGTGCTTTGCAGTGTGAACTCCGCAGCAATGGATTAGATCCTGATGGTATATTATCCGTCTCACTAGTGATATGTATTATCGTAAGAAAATTATGACAACTAGGACCTCACGATCTCCCATTTCAAATCCTTGATGCTGACCTCCGCGCCAGCCTTCTCGTCGTAATCGAACCAATCCCCCTCGTTGAGATCAATATCCTTAAAGACGGTACCGGACTCGAGGCCCTTAGCCTCCCAGTTACCCTCAGGCTTGAACTCGACAAATTCGCAGCCTCTGCATTCGAATTCGAGGATCTTCCCAGGCTTGGGAACCTCGGCGTAGTTGTAAGGTTGTGGTTCGCCCTTGATCACTGCGCATGTTTAGGATGCCAGTTATAAATGTCGCTGGAGCGAAATATTACTAACCTACGGAAGACTCTCTCTTTTTGATTAGTTAGCAATGCTTCAAAGGATAGAGTGACGATAGTAGCCGGCCAACGAGTGTCGGCCCTTCAACCAGCATTCCTAGCTACCGAAGGACCGCATTCCTTGACGGCTAAGCGTGTTCGCTCGTGGTAAGGAGTCGTCGCAATACACCTTACAGTTCTTGCAACGCCAAACGAAGTTCGCCTCTCCGCGGCTACCAGACATGTCCCTAGTTTCCTTGCTGATGTTAGCTGCAGCCGCCGCACGAGGATAGCGTAGACACATACAAAGCGGCTGACGCCAACCCAGTTGTCATGGATCTCGCGGCATGAGGTGCATGAGACCTTGAACATGTAATAAAAGGGATCTCCTTCGGCATCGGAAGGGCGGAGATCGGTAACCCTGCAGCAGCGGGAGTGATAAGGTTAGTTATAATGGAAATGAAAGTGGAGGGTAAGAGTTGACTTGGTACCCAGTCAGGTCGGCAGTCAATTTGAGCACAAGCATGATGGTATCGTGGTGTTAGTTGTTGAGATTGAGGATGTGTGGAGGTGGAATGACAAGTGACGTTATTTTAGTGTACGTACCCTGGCGGGGTAAATTTAGGCGGGGTTAGCAGCTAAGTTGCATCACCTCCACACCTTCCATTCACTTCCATTAAATCGAGCTTTTACGCGTTGATTCGATCCACCACCACCTGTTATATACCATCCACTGCTAACCTCAAACCTATTCTGTACTTCAAGTACGGGTGAAGAACACCTGGAGCCTACCATTTAACACCTTACCCGAAGCTACGTTCTCAATAGATACTTGTTAACATGGTGCTCCTTATGGATTTCTCGAATGACAGCAGCTCTCGACAAACTCTTCCACCTACAGATATGCATCAATCTCCAGCTCACCTGTTCAGCGCAGCAATTGTTCTCTACCCATTCCTTGCGGGACTGGCTACCCACCTTGATCGCACAGATCTCCACAACCTCGCCTCTACTTGCTGTCATTTCCACTCCACGCTCTCCGACTATCGTCGCACAATTCTCTCACTCTCGCTGCGTTGCCAGTACCCCCAGCGCTCTCAATATTCGCCCGAGACCGCCGAGTCCTGGCGCCATATACGCAGTGACAAACGATGTGCGAGGGATTTAGTTCAACGATGTGTCCGGTGTACCAGTCCGACATGCCGTGTAACTTTCCCACCCCCTGCCTACCTCCTGCGTCTGACATAGTATAGAACTGCATCCAAAAACCTAATCCTACACACGTTAACTCTCGCATCCGCCGTCTTTGCAAGCCGTGCCAGCACGACCCTTTCCTCATCCCCCCACAAGGTCTACCAGCCTATGAATCCCTCGCTCGAATATGTTCCTGTGCTACCAATGCCTGGTTCTGTCCCGCATGCGCAAAAGAGTTAGTTATTGAGGATCATGCATACCGAATACAATGCGAGAATTGGATAGGTCAATTCATAGGCGATTTTCCGCGTTATCAGCGCACCACACTGGTACGTGGCGAGGACGGGATATTTGCTCCTACTACCAGGGGCCATAATTGGGGTCCTGTATGCTGCGCAAGGGGGAGAGAGGAGTGTATTGGTCTTCTGCAGGATGCGGGGGCGGTAGAGGTAGAGGCAGAAGTGGCGGCGGCGGAAGCGGAGGAGGTGGGCGAAGATGACGGGGGGTGGGATTCACTCGCCGCTGCGTTTGAGGCGGATGGAGACGAGCGGATGGAGGACCACGATTTAGAGACGAAAACTCCGAGGAGGAAGAGGAGGTCTGGGAAGGAGGTTGAGTGGAACCAAAGTGGATGGGCGTTTGTCGACGAGGTATGTCCCTAGTTCGCGGAGTGGAATAGAGCTGATTGTAGAATAGTGGCACAGTAAGGTGAGGGGGTATTGTAACTGGTGTGATAGGGTCGTGCTTTCCAATGACGATCGAATGAAGGCGGGACTGGATTAAGAGGTCACCATAGTGGGTTCTGAGAAGATGAAAGAGCAGAAGAAGAGACGTACCTATTGAAGGTCTAATCAATGATGGCGTTTGACGCCTGGCGATCGGCATGTGTCGATGTATCCATGAGTGAAAAGCGTCATAGAGACTGGTTGGCTGTTTGAACTCTACACAAATCGTCCCATCAAATGACCCTGTGGGTTATTTTCTTCATGGTTCTACTGACTTAGTATAATGCTGCACTCAATGAACCAACCAAGGAATATTCGAGGGTTAGGGGTATGTGCTAGCCTACTTCAACATGGGTCGCAAAGTTACCTAGTGTACACCGTTATGTCTGTCATGTTTTTGCGGCACATAAACGCAAGTGTAGTTCTGCATATGAATCATACGAAGCCATATGCATTCATATGTGGAACTTGGCTTGAGAAGCGGCGCATTTCTTATGATCTGAGAAGAAAAGTCTTTAGAGTCCAACCTGGAAATTCAGCCTCAATTACACATACAAAAGCCGTTATGCAAGGCGACCGCTTTGAAACTTCTGCCTCTATAATCGCGACCTCTCCACCAATCCCAATAATCGCCATACCTTTTGATGCAGGTGGATACGATAGTCACGGAAAAAAGTGATGAGACGCATAATTCAACAAATGGCGCTCACCAAGCTAAACTTGGGAATCACAATGATCATATGATCAGTCTTATCAACCTCTCCATCCTCCCAATAAAATCGTTGCGACTCTTCTTCGTCTGCTCAGATTTGTCCTGGTGCCCGTCCATCTGCCTCCCCATTTTCCTCTCCCTCTTCCGGCTCACTCTATATTTATATCCTATGAGCTCACCAATCCGTCAAGCCACATACTTCCGTGGATTTCATTGAATTTTCACCTGTTTTACAGCCGCTGTTGCTCTCTTCACTATTCACTTCAGGCCTTGTATCTAAGTAGAGTTAATCATTACTACTGGGGTTGATACGGGGTATCAAGTCGTAATTTTGTCTGGATATAGTTCGTTTTATTCACTAGTTACGACTGAGAATTCCATGGGTTAGGGGTATGTTTCAATTGATCGACTTCTCCTCATCTTCAGCCCTACACGCTAATGCACACTGTGTTTTAGCTGCATGAAATCCTACCCAAACTGGCCTTAGTGACACCTGAGGAGTGGCCGCCTTATCACAATACACAAGTGCTTGCGTATGCAAACAGAAATCTGAGGCGTCAATCCCTGTCCACTGAAATTTCCAGGCAGCAGTGAGCAGTAAACTTTCAGCTTTACCAAACGCATGATAGATAAGAAGTAAAGGACCGTCGAACCTATGCTGCAAGCTTTGGCAACATACCCAATCTGCAGCGATGTCAAAAAGAACTACCTTCGATCTCAGTGTTAACACACGTACAGGTCAGTTGATGTCAATCAGGACACATACCTAGACACGTGCTAATGTGTTCAGTATCAGAACACGCACAGAAAACACTGATATATTCCACAGAGGAAAATGAGCAGATTGACCTAACAAAACGAATCCAACTCATTCACCAATTCGGTGACGACGGCACCATAGTTTGGTTGAACAAACATGGTGAACTGTTGTCGTTGTCACAATCATTGCAGGATGAAAGCGGAGAGGCTAAATTCATTTCGGCGGAAAGACGTGAAATTGTAGCTTTCGATGCGAAGTTTCCGAAGTCAAACACCCGATGTAGATGTCCAAATCAAAGCTAACAAACGTGTAGACGAATACAATCTAGTACTAGTGACAGCGCTGAGAATGAAGCCCAAGAGGGGAAGTCTCTGAGCAACGAGAATGAGCCAGATATAGAGACAGAAAGAAATGATGAATTTCGCCCGGTATTTGCTGACTGGTGAAGTTCCCTTTTTGAACAACGACGTCATCTGCTTTCGTTTCTAGTCTGACTTTCGTTCGAAGGGAGGCACCTTACTGGAAATCACGGATTCAAAGCTTCGGTCGTTTATATGAGAAGCCTAACTCAGGGTTCGGTCTAAGATTATCACCAGATTCTGGAAAGCTGGAGCTGTGTTCTATCCGATATAGAGACGACCGTTGGCCGCTATATCAGCTGAACATAAAAGATGCCAGCATCGGAATCAAGGTCCAATATTTCATCAGTAGGAACCAAATCTTACAACGATACACTATCACATCAACTGCAGCCACGAGTGCTGAGCTGTCAATGGACTTTGACCTGACCGCAGCCCTACGCCAGACACTCCTGGGCAAGGTTCAAGTTGGCCCTGATTTCTCATACGAAAGTTACCATTCCATACGGAAACAATCGTCTGGTCAGGTCTCGTTGCAAGGTCCATCGCAGAAACTCACAGTTGCAATGTTCAAAGGCAAGGACAATGCTAGTGTACCGCTGAGCGGCATTGAAGAGAAGGACACCATCTCTATACAATCCACAGCTGCCATTTATCACCATGAGGTCTTCCAGATCCAACCTCAAGAAACGATAACTTTCACGGCAATTTACATGGTGACGAACAACAAAGAGAATATGACAAATCTTACACTAGATAAAGACACAGATTCGGAGCTCAATGGCATCAAAGAAATGAGAAGGTGGTGGAGATTCAAGCGCGACTCACAGACTACATCCTTCATTTATCGCCGCTCCCTAGAACATATAGTTTCTGTAGCAGCTATACCCCTTCCTGTATCAGCTGAAAGCCATTCATCCATTGAAGGATTTCGTCCATACATCCTAACTGATGCCTCCGTTGAGCTGGCACACGATCCTTTTGAGTCACGGTACGCTATTCGCTGCAATATCTAATACCTGCACCCTTGTCCCTATCAAGATTCCACGCTAATACTGCCTTGGACAGTTGGCAGATGAAATTCCTTTTTGGGATGTATCGGTTGCTTTCAACTGGTGACTTTGCTGATCCACAGACGACCAAGCATTACATGCAAAAAATTCAGTTGATAACGAAAGGCTATCTTTGGTGGCTATTCGAGATGAAAAAGACCCCCCAGGACGAACAAGATTACATGCAAGTTGAGGAATGGGACGAGAAAGGGCCTAAGACGAACGAACCTACTGACTGGATAGCCATGGTCTATCAATCCTCTTTCGAACCCCAAATGTTCTGCGACTCTCTAGTTTTACTGCATCAATTCCAGACCCTGTTCCCAGGAGAAACGCCATTTGTCCAGCGGATTTTCCGGAAGCACTCACCAGAGTATTGGAAATTAATTAACGCCCACAAAGACAAATGTTCTACATCTGATCTTTGGGTTTCAATCTCCCTACAATATTACCAAGACATTCCTGTGGGCGTGAAGGAATTTGGAATTGATTATCAGATTCAAGTATGGATGGCGATGGATGCTACCAAGAAGCTGGCGGAGCTACTACAAATTTCCGAAGAGGACAACACCTTCAACTTTTTGAAAGATATAAACCCGCAGAATTTTCGAATCAACGTTATTGAACGGTTCAAGATCGAGAGGTCCATTGAAGTCGACCTACCAAATGCCCTTACACAAGACAGAAAACAGATGCTATGCGCGGTCACAAGATCGAGTTACCAAGAAAGTAATATCGAAATTAGTAGTTGGGAGATTGACCTCCTAGTACCCGCTCTTAATCGCAATTTCTTCTTTCTTGATGATTTGGTCTTTGTACCATGGATCGACACTCTCAAAAGCCAGGACTGGAGCCAATGGGAGGATGCTGCAGCTCAAGATTTCGGATCCAAGACGACGAGTGCACTGATGAATTATCTCTCAAGATACATGAGGTGTAACGACGAGGGTAGTGCAACGAACCTGCACACTGCCAGAAGAGATCTGGAGAGCCTTTCTTCTGCAGGTGGCCTGTTCCATAACGCTGCGCCCATTTACAATTGCCTAGAATATATCTCCTCGCCAATGCTAGTCTTACTCCTGTATACCGATTATGCGGCGGAATTTGATGCCGTTCAGTATGTTCTACATCTAAGTATCACCTAGATATTTCGCGAAACTAATGATATTGTTGTTTAGACCCGAATCTGCGGCAATGTCTGCGCAACGGGAACGCAGTAGGAGTGCAATCACTCCCGCTGAAGGCATTGCTCGCATAGCGCAGAAACAACAGCATGAACCCCGTTCCCCTCAACAATCAGAACCAGTCGATTTACATACCACGACGCAGAAAGGGGGCAAATTGGGTAAAAAACGGCCCCTTACTCGGGAAGGAAGGAGGTATCTAAATGAAAACCCAGGTAATTATAAGAAGGGATTCTGTACTCAATTCAATTGGTGTGTTCTGACTGTCAAACTCAGCCTATGGACCCCCATGGTTATTCCTTGGGCCATTATTCTTCATCGACTATGAATATGCCAAACCGCAGTCAATGGGTTCATTCGATGATATCAAAAAGCGTCTGTTAGATAACTTGGACGCAGATTGGATTACTGGGCTTTGGGGTTCTTCTTCTGACTGCGAAGGTTTCTTCAAGCGCATGACGATTGACGAGGCGGCTCCCAACCCCAACCCCAACCCCAAGACCATGACTGATTTGAATGCTCTCGTGGATTTTGGGGATAAATCGAAGCACTCTAGTTTTGGTAATGGGTCACAGTTGTTTTCCGGGTCCAGTGTGGTTAATCAATTAGTGAAAGTCGTAAGGTCCCAATCTATAGGACTTGTACCCGGATCTCTGCTGAAACAGACAAACAACAGAGAGACAAAAAGAGTTCGAAAAAGCGGATCGTGTATGTTTTATCGTGCAAGCTACTTCATTGTATACACGTTTAGTAAGGCTAACTGGTATGTGTAGAAGAGTAGAAGATTGTACAAGGGGTGAGCATCATTTTTCTAGGGCAAACTTTACTTCCAGATTTCTAATAGGCCTCTAAGGGTTCATATTCACCTTGCTTGCGACCCACAATGAAGGAGAAGCCAAGCAGCTGGCTAAATTCATACATAAAGCCGTTGCCGATTGTCAAACAAGTCAGTCCTCACTCTGCGTATTGAGCTGTCACTAGTTCTAACAATTCATAAATAATGCCAGTTCACTACTTTCAAGTTAGTACCAGCCTCCCCTAAAAGACGAGAGATTTCTTTCCTAGTATTTATCCTGGTTGATATTGACATACGCAGTCGGTTCCTCAGCAAGGCTTATGGATCTCTGAATTTTGCTTGGGATTCATCGAGATATCAGCCCACCGTGATAAAGATCAAAGACAGAGGGATCAACAACGCTACTTTCCAGCAAGACGTTCACCATTTATTACTACGGGGCTAAGCAGCCGAGGGCCTCCAGAATATGATCTCCGAGAAGCATCATGTGGCTTCAGTTGTTTGGGTGATATTCATGATCGTTACTGGACTCTTTACTTCTTCGTAAATGCCGACACCTCAGAGTCGTATAAACTTTGTGATCTTGAATTTCCGAGTCAACGCAAAGTTCTGGAGGTTCAGATCGTTCTTATAGCTTTGAAAATGCTTCTTGAATACACCCATAAGATTTTGAAGAGAGTGGACGCGATCTCAAGTCCAGAAAAGGTGAGCTTGCACTAAAAACGGTGTATAGACATGTACTAATTTGTGTGCCAGAACTCGTTATTCGACCGATACAGCTCGGAGGGTGGCAGCGGAGATCAGACTTTCAAAAACAGGTATGTATGTCATAGTCTCTCCATGCCCTCTACCTTGTTTTACCTATTCCAACCGAGTTTTTGCTCTGTGAGGAGAATCGTCAACCCATGCCAATTGTGATATGTCTGGATATAACCTGTGCACATCTGATTCAAGCTGGCTGCAGGTATAAACACTCTGTTCTTTACCCATGGTTAATTGAGCTTCTTAAGCATCTCTTTAAGAGGTGTGACCTGGCCCAGAATGCAGTCAAAGATTTTCTCGATATAGAGAAGAATTTTGGGAAGAATAAACCAAGATGGTCGGCTGGTGATCAGAAGCACTACGGAGATACAATCGGCAAACTGCACAAGAAAGTTGATGAGCAACTGTCTAAACTGAGGGATATCACCCATGATATCTATGAAAGAATCGAATGGTTTAAAAATCTCAAGGAATGGGTTAGTATTGTCACCCACCTCTCGATACCAGTAAATCTAACAATATCGCCTTTTACCAGGCTTCAAGTGAGCTCTCTCTTCAAGATGCTCGACGATCAGTCATCCTTTCAGAATCCGCAAGGTTAGCAGTGATACTTGTTTGAAGATTGGTCGTTAGCTAACTCATTTGGTTTTAGGATATTCACTGTTGTGACACTCATTTACCTCCCGCTCAGCTTCGCAACTGTAATAGCCGCTCCAGTTTAATCTAATCTTTGCAAGCTAACTTATCTCTACCAGAGCGTGGTCGCAGTTAATGGCCTCACGTAAGCCTTCGGACGAGCAACACTGATAGCGCTAACTTGCTAACCCATTGCATAGTTGGGGAAGTCCTGTAAAAGATCTATTCAAGATTATAGGAATAGGTACGTAGGAAACTGGCGACGACAAATACCAAGATTTCTGACATTTCTGACAGTCTCAATCGGTACCATTGTTATATTGGTAAATTTAAATTTTCTCGATCGTCAATTTTGGTATCTGGTTTCTCGGGCCCATAAATTGCTCCAAGGAAAGATGGAACACAAACCGCCAGTGGGTGTCACTCCGCCGAATGACCCTGAAGCTGGAAACAAACCGGATGCATACCTTTACACGAAAAAGAAGGGGTTTTGGAGTCAGAAAGCCAAAAAACTGAGGGTAATGGATAGTCGGAAGGAGCTTTTAGGCGACAGTCAGTCACAGTTTCCAGAGACCTCGTCATGGTGGTATTGGGGATTCATTGTCTTTTATGCTGTGGTGAAACTGCCAGTGACTGAAATCGCTTTCGCGGTACGCACCACTGGCGTCAATGTCGAGCGGGTCGGGCCTCTCCAGAGACTCGTACGACTGCCTTGGTTTGGATTGTGGTTGGTGTTGTTGATTCTGGTTTATGTTGTTCTAGTTCTTTGTGGATGTTTGATGAAGGGGCTCGGACTAATACGCGATGGATTTAAGCGAGGATGGTATGGCAAGGCCGTGAAAGAAGAGAAGAAGAAGGTCACGAATGAGGCTGGTGATGTCAACGCAGAAGAAGAGGAGGAAGAGGAAGAGGAGGACGAGGTGAAGGCAACGAGTTGGTGGAAGAAGCCCTATTTCGCCATGGAGCTTGAGTTGGTGACAGAAGCCTACCGTGCAAGGAAGACTACTACTGTACCAGCTGTTGCTGCTGCAGACCTCCGTGAGGGCGTGAATGATGCTAACAGCGCAGAAGCACCCGCGGTCCCTCAACAAACGGTAGAGACAGATGCTGAAGGGAAGAAGTAATAGGTGCGATTTTTGGCTCTGTCTTGGGTTGACTTTGGTTAACATGTGTTATAGGTGTCATAGTCGATAGTCTTTCTTTGGTTGGCAATTAGTTTCTCCTTGTCAATTTTCGGTGGGTAAGGAGTGGATGGACTGGCTTTGATATATCAAATTGATACTTGAATAACTCAACTTATCTATGTATTGTCATCGTTCCATCACACCGTCACTAGGCTCACAAGCTCATATGATGCCTCCAACCGATGCGTCTAAATATAATTAAGCCTGAAAGCCTCAAGAACTGATCTCGATTCTATTCTTTGAGTCTTCTGCAGGACCTCATCCGGCTTCAACCGCTGTCCGAGTTTAGATTTGTGACACAACCAGTAGTGGTTCGGTTAACGACTATACGAGGTAGCATGTGAACAATGCACGTTAATGTCTCCATCAGTTCGTTCCATTCCATCCATTCCACCTATTCGAACTCGAATAGCATGACCCCGAGAATACGCATATTCGATCTTCCGTTTTCGCTAGTGTAGTATGTACACGTGTGCTAGTATGCTGATGGAACTGTCAAATTTCGCAGAACCGGTTCTCAAACCTATATCAGATGTAGTGTTCTCAAGGCTATCGAAACAGTCCACCTCGGATCTTGTAGTCGCATCACCTCGAGACATTCCTGGAATTATCCACTGCAAAAAGCGATATCGTCATTCGTCGGCATCTCTTAAGTCCTCTCAACGCTAGCACCATATTAACAGCCTTTAGATGTCAGAAACTTTGACGACTCATCCATAATCAAAACTCTCCTTTCTGACCATCAAACCCGCAACAGACCCTGCTTCATACACCCGAGCGGGAGCATCACTGCCTCTGACGCAGTCTCTGGCTAGTTGGGAGAGAATATATACGCCCATCCCACTGTTGGCCAAAAGTTCAGAGAGTTTGACTCCCGTGCTTGGTTCGATATGCAGGACTTAGGTGAGATCACATCGCTGCCACCCAAATCATGTTCATAGACCTATCGAAAGCTTACTTGATGCAAAAGGTGGATATGGGGGAAAGATACATATTGCTATTGTTTGTATTCCTGATATTTATGGAGAGTTTAGAGAAGGGTGCTGGGATAAAGAGGTATCTCTACCTTCTATGACAAAGTCAGCCTCTCGATCGGCACTATTGACATCTTTGCATAGAGATTTTACTTTACCTTCAGGAATGAAGATGTAGCAGTGCGCGATATTGCACGCGGGACCGGCACAATCATGAAGTCCATTGGGTTGCCGCAAACAGATCATCCCAAGTCGTGTTCCATCGACGAGGCTCGCAATAAGATTGATGGTACTGGGATTGGCCTATTCATGCTTGGCTAACTTCAGGACCAGAGCAGACCACGCACAGAAGATTTTTGGATGGAACCCGAAGGGCCTATTCTTTTAGGGGTACTGGAGGCCGATTTGGTGGCGTATAAGGGAAATAATCTCATGAGGGGCTTGTACCAGAGACATATCGAGACATATCGAGACATATGAAGCATGCTGTGTAAGTGGGAAGTTAGGGATAGAAGAATGTCAGTAGCGATTGGCAATATAGCAAATTGAGCAGTATTGATGGGTATCAGTTGCTGGTTAATTTTTGCACATAAAGGCCCTGTGCTCGGGTGAGGTGGTGTAAATTTCAGATTCCTCTAGTGTAATCGTCTCAACATGCCTAGGCAAATGCTTCCTCCAATCATAGATTCTTCTCTATATAGCTTTATGCACTTTAACTCGCTCACGCGTAAAGTAGGTAGCGCCAAGCCGCCGCGTGTTGCAAAACGGGAAATCACTGCAGCAACCACAGTAAACAACGTCCTAATCCGTCTAACCTCAAATCTGTCCTCACTTCACCACTACCACCACTACCAACGCCTTCTCTTCCTGTACAGTTGTTCCGAGTATCACACCAATGCCTCCTAAACGGAAAGCAGCCGCAGCCACCTTGTCGAAACGCACGCTGAAATCTTTTACTACCACGTCGAAAGGGGTGAAACGGAAGGCAGAAGTTTCTGTGGAATCATCGTCGACAAACAATGAGGATGCTGCAGCCGCGACGAGTGGAAGAAAACGCAAGCTCGATGTTACCGCTGAAGCTGTCACTGTCTCGCGGCCGGCCACGATAGTACAGGATGGAGACGAGGACGTTGTTATTATGCCCAAGAAACGAGTCAAGACTGAAAACGACACTCCTGCGCCACCTACACCTGCAAAGAAGAAGAGAACCGCAACTGCTACACTGGACAGGTTTCTCACAAAATCTCCACCACCACAAACACCCTCAAGAAAAAGAATAGCGACTACACTTGATACTTTCCTCGCATCAGCAACAAGGAGCGCTTCAACATCGCTATCCCAACGCTCCGGCAATACACCCCGCTCGGCACAGCCCGCATCACCAACATCCCTCACCCCTCCAGCATCATCCGACGATTCCGCATCCTCCCCCTCCCTCGCCGCACTAATCCCCCTCCACGCCGCCCTCATCACCGCCCTCCTTCTCCACAAAGCCCAAAACTCCTCCGGCGTCTTCCCCTCCTTCGCCGCAATGAAACCACACATCGAGCGTCTCACAGGCAAACGTACCTCACTCGAGGACCTCCGCCGCATCGTCTTCCTCTCGCACTACAACACCCCTTCCCCCTCCACCTCGGGCCTGCACCTCCTCGACTACGGCGCCGGAAAAACATGCATAAAATTCTCTGAAACCCCGCAGTTAAAACTCACGCACGCGGAAACCCTCAAAACCGCTTTCGCCAAAAAAGTCCGCGAGTTCTGGGAATACACCGGCTCCGCCGACCCGCCGCAGGCGAAAATCGAAGAGTACCTCCACCGCGCAACAATCAACACAGTGCTCCACGGGAAGTCGCAGCGGCTCATAAAGGAGCTCAAGGCTGTGCCTACCAAGTCTGTCACCATCACCACCGCAAAGAAGGGGGAGACCCTGGCTGGCCGTGGGTCCTCGCTGCTGGAACGTATACGCGCCAAAGCTGCTGCGGCCGAGAAGCCACCGACGCCCGAGGAACTGGTGCAGCGGGCGGCGGAGGGACGGGTGCCGGAGGTGACGGAGATATTGAGGGGATATCGGGGGCGCGGGGAAAGTTTGGGGTTGCGGGCGGCGGTGGGGGCGGTAAGGGAGAGTGTGAAGAATCCGATTGGGGTTGTGGAGGCGGAGATGGCGGTGCGGTTGGTGGGTGAAAGGGAGAGTTGGTGTTGTGTTAGGGAGTTTGGAGGTGTGGGTGCGGTGGTTTTTGGGAGCTTTGAGGGGGGCGAGAGGTTTGTATAATGAATCAGGAGGAGGAGGAAGGGAGGATGGGCGACTTTGTCATGTAAACTGGAGTACGACTGTATGCGATTTTGGTGTATTGGGTGTTTTTTTCGTTTTTTGTTATTGTTTTTTGTACTTTTGTTGATATCCCCGACCTGGTATTGTTTAAGTATGTTTTGTATCATACCTATTTTCTGTATCATACCAATTAGAAAAGGTAGAAGAATTGTCTTTAGTTTGTTCTTGTGTGAGTGAACTTTGAGCGAGTTGACACGCCTGATGAACAAGCCCTGTTATTAAACATGAATACACCAGTGCCTGAATCACCGCTGGCACAGAATGGTGTTGTGAGCTTGAGAATGGTATGGTTGATTTATTGAACTTTCCACCCCTCCCATACAATATGTATACAAGTCAATCACTCAACCAACCCATAAAAAAACTATCAAACACAATTAAATCCAACATGACAAAACCCCTTGATATCCCGCAGCATAGCAGCCGTTTGTTGAAAAGACCCAAGCGCCTCGCAAATGAAAACTCCCAATCAAGAAAAGCAACGCATGAAACGTATACATTACAGTTCAAACGAAACAAAAAAGCCTATTTCCCCCCTCTCGCCCCGCAGCCATCCACCTAAAACACAATAAGTATGCAGAATCATTTACCTCGCCCGGTTGTTGAAATGCCGTCCAAAGTATACGCTTGCAAATATCGTGAGTTATTGGAAGGTTGACCTAAGCCTCCGCCCATCTCCTTTCCCGAAGGGTGTCTTCTGAATCCTTCCATCCATGGTATTCCCCCAGTCTCACAAGGGCGTACTGCGCATAATCGAAATCAATCTGCGAGATAGTGGCCTGGATCAATGCCCAAATTCCCCTGCTCCAGTTAGCATACCTCAGCGAAGCCAGGCGAGAAAGAGTAAATTGTACCAATAGAATCCAGGCACGCCTCTAAACAGATCCACCTCTTCCATCAGCGCCTCCACCTCACCCTCCGTGACCTCAATTCCATCCTTCCGGTGCTCGTGAAAGCTACGCAGATAAACTCGAATAAACTCCCTCCTGGTGCTCTTCGTGGGAAGCTTCTCGTACTCGCACGCAAATCCACCCCACTCCGCAAAATGGTTCGCAATGTCGAAAGCCCTCTCGCAAGGAGTGGAGTACTCGTAGTCGATCAAATGGACCTTCCTCTCCTCTCCCTCCTTACCCGGAAGGATGATGACGTTCCCATGCAACAAGTCGCAATGCCCAGTCACCAAGCCCACACCGCCGTCCTGCCCCTTCAATCCATACCCACCAGCACTTTTGGCGGTCTCGAGAACCTCCAATTCCAGGCGCAACTCCTCCTTTTGCGCCTTTTCAGCATCTTTAGATGATGGCAGTGCGTCTATCCACCCCTGCAGCACACCCCAGAGGTCAATTGCCGGTGCCTCGGCCGAAGAGCCGGTCGGGTATGTAGGAAGAACACCATGCCACTCTCCCAGCCGCTTCGCAACCGCAGTCCAAGTTTCCGGGAGTGACAGGTCGTCGACAGAACACACGTGGCCGGCGACAAAGCGGTATAGTAGGCCGTTTGCGAAACGTGCCAGAAGTGGGGGAGCGAGGTCGTGTTTGGATAGAAGGAGGTGTGAACTACATTCGCCTGTTCATACACACATGCAAGGTCAACGCCGGCAGGTGGGTGGATGGTTCGGGAGGGGGTGACGCACGCTCACGGTCAATCAAAATACTAGTATCATTACCATATGCTCTCAAAAGCACAGAGTTCTCATCTTCGAAGTCCCTCGCTTCATTGGCGGAGAGCCCCGGAGGAGGGTTGTGAACGCACTTCAGGAGCTGGGGGGTGAAAAATTCTTAGCACGTGCTCACTTATTACGCGGCCCAGAACGTACAGTGTTGGTAATTCCGTCAGTGAATCTGATGAACTTGACGCCTCTACCTCCTTTCGCCGGAGTCCATTCCGGGAAGAGGGAATAGACAAGGTGCGACGCTGAAGTTTGCGAGTTCGCGGGATTGTAGGAGAGAGGAATGGTGAGGAGCTCGTTGGTCTGAGACATGGTGAGCTCGGACGGGGGGATGGGAAGAACAAAGGTGAAAAGCTGTACACAAATGCACGATTGGATTTTCAGATAGCTTTATTCTCGGGGAGATTCGATTGGATAGATACGCAATACGTAAGACGTTGGACAGGATGAAGAGGAGAGGTAGGAGCGTGGGAGGAGAGCGAGGAAGAGGAGGGGAGAAGGGAGAAGGACGACAATTCAAAAGCTACTTCATTAGTGTATAGTTTAATCTAGAAATTTCTCAGAATCAGGCTTCGTGTCGTGTGTGGCGTGCGGGTGAAGCTTGCAGGGAAATGGGAAATGAATAATTGCAGTCGCTTCTCAACAAACGCAGGTGCATTTGCATGTGATGCACGAGAGACCGGAAGGGGGCTGCCTTTCCGACTAAGAAGCTGAAAGAAGCACGTCACTGTCATCTTATCGACCAATCTTATCAATCTCATCCCATCTTATCTCTTGTTCTCCATCTTAGTGATCGCTGTTACAAAACTCCTCATCGCTCACCTTGCAGTTAAGCGAGACTTGGCGGCATCTTGAATTAAGCTCATTCATTCAGCTTCGAAAAGCCTTCCGATGGCGGCTGCAGCCAGTTCCTTGCGTCATACTTATTCTCTCCCTCAATGACCTGCCACCATATCAGTCAGTCAGTCGACCCCTCAATAAATCAGGCATAAACTCACGTGGAACGTATAAATAAACCGACTTTTCTCACTCAAGTTCTTCTCGCTCTTATGCAGGACATTCCCATGAATCAGCACCAAACTTCCCCTCTTAACCTCTTCCATCACAAAACTCTCCTCCCTCTCGACAGCAACCAATCTCCTCTCTGTAACCCCATTCCCAGCTCCCTCCGCGACCTCATCAAACCCCATCCCGCCCTCCGGAACACGCACGAACCGTTTCTTGATGGGACGCCGTTTGTGGGAGCCCGGTGCGAAGCTAAGGCATCCGTTCGATTGAGTCGCATCCTCGAGTGCGTACCAGAAGCCCTGTAGGACATCAGTATCAGTCTCAGCACCACCCGCCCGTGTGTGGAAAGTTGCCTACCACAGCGCTCGGGGGATCCGTGTAGAGGAAAGTGGAATCCTGGTGCGACTCAACGGCTCCGCCAATCCCGGGCTGCTTGCAGATCACCATGCTCTGGAGTACAAGAGGGTCGCGGAACCCGAGGGAGCGGGCGATGGCACGGTTCGTCGGGTTGATGGAGGCGGAGACGAACGGGGGTGAAAGTGAGTGTAGGGCATGGCCGATCTTATTGATAGCTTTTGTTTTCGGCTTTATGAGCTTTCCCGTGGTGGGGTCGAAGGCCTCTGTATATAGCAAATTCGTTTCAGTTGGTTGGCGGCTTGTGAGGTGCGGCGATAAACTAACCCTCTTCGAAGAAGAATCGTATCTTGTCGTTGGAGTTGAGGAAGTAGTCGTCGCCGATATGTTTGGAGTCGTCACTCCCGTCTTCACCTCCCGTTACAAACCGCGTCATAGGATGACCTTCGAGTGTAAACTCTAAGTAGATACACGCATCAGAAACTATCCTCTCCTCTCGCTGGAAACTATGGTTGAAAACCTTCTAGGAGCTTGTGGGATTCGGCCAACAACTTGTCGACTGTGTCTTGCGAGAAGGCATCGGGGATTATGAGGTACCCATTTTCGTCCCAGAACTGGAGCTGCTCGGGAGTGAGGCCGCTCACTGTTGCTGCTGTTGTTGAAGACATCGTCTCTAGATGTTGTGTCGAAGTACACTTAGGCTTGAGTGGGGTTGATAAGATGTCTTACCGCTTATCACCGGTACACGGGCTTGTACAACTCGGATGTAACAGAAGGCTTAAATGATACATATATCCTGCGGATAAACCCGGAAAAGGCGGCCATGTAATAGATCTGCCTTCAGGCTGCAAGCGTGTTGAGATCTTAGATCAGGGGTCACCGGCGCGTTGCATTCTCGCGTAGATGGGAGGCACAGAAGTTTCTCGAGGGAAGAGATATTAATATGTTACGGGCCCAGACGTGTTTATACAGTGGTATCCTACAGCACAAAAAGACAAGAACAAGTAGCAGAAGCAGCAGTAGACTTGTATTCCTTAACCCCAAAATCAGACCCAGACCCAAACCCAAGCCCAAAAGCACCAAGTAAAGCAAGTACGCCCCCAAAACCTGCCACCATGAAGCCACAAAGGAAAGGTAAGGAAAATTATGTTGCAGAAAAGCCCAATGACTTTAAAATGGGGGAAATCTGTAGAAGCAGTCGCCATGTAGCGCCTAAGCAATCAAACCCAAACAATGAAAAGTGTAATGAACGTCGTAAAACTCATACTCTGTACGATGGTGATAGTGCTGGTGGTATCAAACATCCTGTATAAGGCTTTCGAAAGTTAAAATCTCTTCAAGCCCAACTTTACGCCAGGTTTCTTAGATGAATGTTTGCCGCCGGGGGTGGCAGGTTTCTTTGGCGTTGCAGTGGTCTTGGTCTTCGAGAGTTTCGACAAGTCCCCGTGCGCGTGGCTGGCATTCGAGCTGGCGTCTTCCTTCAGCTTGGGAGATTTTCTACCGGACGATTCGGAAGTGTCCTTGGCCGCGGAACCCTTCTCGTTCTCTTCCGCGGGGGCAGTAGATTCTTCACGAGAACGTTTGATTCCAGGTGGAGAGATCGGACGAGGGCGGATAAGAACGTTTTCCTTGCCGGAATCGCCTCCATCGGAATCGGAGTCTGCGCCTCTGGAAGCCCTGGAGGTAGGCGATGTTGCACGCTTGATCTTGCGGATGACGGTAAACGATGGCTTCGCAGGTTGGCTCTTGCGTCTTGCTGAGGAGGGGGTGGGCTTGGAGGTAGTGTTAGTGCTACTCGAGCTGGCGACAAGCTTTCCTGGAGATGCTGGCTCCTCATCGTCCTCCGCCTTGCGATGGCGAGTCATTTCCACGAGGTCCGTGAGGTGCTCGGGAACGCGGGCGTAAACCTCAGTCATCATTCTTGCATGGCGTGCAAAAACCTCATAGCCGTCTTGGATCATCTTCCCGGCCTCCTCATTGAGCGAGCTGTCGGGGTTTGGATAGACCAGTAGACATCGAATCGTGGAGAGGACATCCTTGAGGGTCAACTTGGGGTTCCAGTCGCGTTTAAGGGTTTCAACGCAGACGTCGCCAGTACGGTCATCAACATTTGGGTGGAATATACGCGTGTGGAAGTTGGCCTTGGGGGGTTCCTGTGGGTAAGCGTCGGGCATGCGTAAGGTGACTAGAAACACGCCAGACTCAAAAGGCGTGGAGGTTGGTCCAACGAGGTGGATAGAGAGTCCTCTGAGATCATCGCTGGGATCGCCAGCAAAGAAATAGTCGGGTGGCAGCGCAGCGCGCAAGGCGGCGTGATCCTGAGCGAGACGGCGACGAGCCTGGTTTGCAGCCTGGAAAGGGAAGACGCGTTAGCTACTTCATAGTACCGGTGGTGTGGCATGGTACGGAACTCACCATAATGGATGTGGTTGCTGTTGTAATTTGATGAATGGGGAATCGGGCGTATTTGCTTTAGAAGAAGGATTGATGGTGAACGAATCTTCTGAAGGGTGGAATGGGTTGAGGGGGAAGGCGCACTATTGTTTGTTTATGTTTACAAACTGGAAGTACTTATCGGGCCACCAACCACGTGACGTGCATCGTGCCAAGCAACGTCAACCCCAACCCTAAGCAAGTGCCGGACTTGCAGCGACGCTCGCTATGCTTTCCTGTATCTACTGTGCTGACTGCTGCCCGTTAATCCTACAGTTCTGCGTCCTGGTCCTGCAAATACCTGCACGTCAGCTTAGGCATGCCCCTGTACCGGACCTTGTTGTGTTGAAGTAGAGATAGTTGCGGGAGGATAATAAGTATTGTCTCTGGGCAGAAGCAGTCCCTGGGAAACCCCTTATTGCGCAGGACAGACCTTCATGTTTGTCTTCCAAAGATTGTTAACTGGATCTTGCTTGAACAAATCGGCAACTGAGATGGCAGGGTTCACTTGATGCCGGGCATGAGGACGGCAGCGAATTCCAATTTGTAGGTAGGTGATAAGGTAGAAATACGCGGTGATTCTTAGCGATGGGTGAATGAACAGTCTGCCGGAGTTTATGCCCCGTCTTAGAGATCGAGGATATACGCCTCGCGAGAGTAGGACTAGGTGCTAAGATTCCTTCGGCCATAGACCTCACGGCCAGCACTACTCTAATGCTGTGAGTGTGTTGTTGAATCCGTCTCCCATGGAGCAGCTCCTGAAAATGTATAATAGCTATAGGTTTCTCGCCCGCTGCGGGTATACTACCTCTGTGATACAGAGCATAGCATTAAACGATAACTGCATTACCGCACACAAGCAAGGGTATTATATTAGACTGCTCTTCCGTGAGGTTTTCCGTTGCTGAAAAAAGCGTATAGGAATCCCAAGATGCAACTAGTCGGCAATGACAGCCATTCAATTGTTCGGTCTCAGAGTCTTCCCTCTAGTATTCCGCTTCTCCGTCGGTATGGTAGTGCTGCGACACTGAAGCTTCCTGAATCATCACCTATCACCTATCACCCATCACCCGTTTTCTTCTGACTAAGATCAACTGAGTTTTTATAGGAAGGGCCAAATCCATTACACGTTTTTTCGAGTATTGTCGCATTCAAGCTTTACTGGAGGTGGCGCGTTCTCAACCACCGATGGTGCATAGTTCTGCAACGCCATTGCCATCAGGCAATTGCTCTTCAGTCAAGTGTTCTCGAGGCTGAGTAACTCAGCCCGAGCCGTGGTAAGACGCTTGCGCAGTGTTTCTTGCTCATGGGATCTGGTGAACCGGGAAGGCTCTTTCACCGGCTCCATGAGCTGTTGCTGTGTTTGTTCGAACTCGGACTCAGGCTGCGGTGCGGAAGCCGGTTTTTTTCATCCACTAGTATCGATACCCTAGGGATGCTGCTGGTTACCATCCACCAATAGCTAAACATCGTTGTCTCGAGTCAGGCTCTCCAAGTTAGCGCGAGTTGAGCTGCTCTTTCTGGGAGGCGGTGATCTGGAGTACGGCGTTGTAGAGCGCGTTGGACCGCGGGGCAGACGAAATTTTTGACACATCACTAGCATCGTTTCAGGTCTCCCCCTTAAACAAACGAAACATGTTTTGTATCTTTCAAAAAAAACCCCCCCAGGACGCCTACATACGTGCTTAAATAGGGCATCTATAAAAATCAACATCATCACCTGCATGCATGTTTTTGATTGTGGTGCAGTCAACGTGTTCCTCGCTGGCGTCTGGCTCAACCATTACGGGATGATGCATCTCATAAAATTCGGAAATGGAGGTGCAGGCAATGCAGGGATTGGACACCAGCACCGCAACGACGACAGGTCACTGGTGAACAGGGGAGACGCGCGACCGTTATTTCCCACTCAGAACTCCATCTCCATCTCCTGCCTCTGCTTCGCCTCCTTTCTCCCTTCCTCTCCTTCGCCCTTTCTCGATCGTCTAACTTCTTTCTCCTTCGTTAGATTCTACTACCTACCAAGTACTTAAGTATTTGTTTTTAATTCCCGAAGGTCGTTGAGCTTGCCCGAGCCCTCGACACTTTGCTGCATGAGCTTGGGTTTCCCAACCGCGTCCATAACCGTACCAATAGGTTGCGAGCTTCTCTCATACTTAGTCTTACTGGTAGCAGTTCTAATTATTACCATCAACCGCAGATTCTAAAGGGTTGTATACTTGACTGGAAAAAAAGGGGTTATTTTTTGGGAAATTGCTCGATCAATTTCCCTATCCAGACTTAGCCATTTCCACCGCAAGCACGTTGCGCTCATCAGCAAACAATTTGTTTGTAGAGTCGTCGTTGTCTACAGACCAGTCTTCCCCGCCGTCTTCACCTCCAGTCCCGGTGTACGCATACCTCCCTGCTTCACCCCACCCTGAGCTCGCACCAGCGGTTGCAGGTGGGCATTCACAAACCTGGTCGCGGACATCGTCTATCAGCACAGTTTCTTCTCTCCGCAAACTATCTCAAACTTGTACACAACCATCCGAAGAGGGCTCACGGTACTTTACGCCCGCTGTGAGCCTCGAGAGCTGGAGTAGTCCACGTAATCGAGAGCAACTACGAAGTGCGAGCTCCGCATCACTTCCACAGATTACAGGGTTGGGAACGGTCGCAGACAGCATCCGTCCTGGGGTTCTCCTTGGATTTTTGCATCGTGCAGGTACGGACCCTGTCCAGGAGAGTAAAGGCCAATACCGAATTCAACGCCGGTATACGGAGGATTGGGTCCTTCGCCGTGGCTACCAGCAACACCGACGCGCGTCTTCTAGTTGGTACTCGGAGTCTTCACAGGACCTGGAGGAGGCGCAAAGTGGAGTACTATCGGCAATCGGAGGACATCATCGCAATATCTCGAACGCGAAAACAATCACTCCAGCGGACTATCAACAGTCGTCATTCTTGGGCGTCCTTGGAACCGAGTTCTCCTCAGACCACGAATCCGCAGCCAGCGGTGTGACTGGAAGGTACAGAACAGCACCGCAATCACTGGTAGATTTTCCGATGGACTGCCAAACAGACCTGCCCGAAATGCCGGCCTTACCAAGTAGGTGGGCTGATCTCACACCATCCCCGGTTGAAGATAAAGGCGTAAATGGGTTTAAGATGGAGCTTCCTGTGCAAGTAGAAGCAACTCCTCAGACAACACCGAATGGTAAAACAAATGGTGTCACACATTATCTGTTATCAGCGCCTAAATCGGTTCCAACGACCCGGACAAGTACCCCAAGCTCCAAAAAGGCGATAAAATGGCGTGGGAAGGCTGTGGTTATTCAAATACCGTCCGACGTTCCTTATGGTGTTTCGGGTGGACGGCCAATACCACTTAGCAGACGTGAGATTGAAATGCGGATGAAGGCATGGATAAATCAAGGTTACAATACCGAGATAGGTGGACAGGGTCCCAGCAGAGACATATACCCAGAAGAACAGAAGGAGAAGGTGGACGCAAGTGATATATTCGTTAGCATTCCAGACAAGAGTGGTGCGTTTGTCTGGCATCATCACCATATGCAATTTTTACTGATTGTTTGATCAATAGAGTGGGAGGCGTATGTGACAGCACTTCGAGAAGAAAAGCTTAGGGCGCTTGGAGTAATACTCGACGATGGGCCATCAACGCAGCCTGGATCTGTTATTGGAGGTGGAGATACGCCTCTGGTGAGGTTTCCAATGATGCTCTGTGAAACTTATTGCTAATATGTATGCTTCCAGTCTCATATGCCAAGCCCTGCCCAACTTGCCATCAATCCTTTTTCACCTCCACCTCAATCAGGATCAGCGATGAGTAACCCTCATTCGGGCCATCCTCATGGACCCTACAACCCATTTTCTCCCATTTCAATTCCTGCAAATGGTACGCCTGGGCCACTTCTACAATCGCCCGCCGGTCCATCAAACCATCAATTTGCATTTCATCTTCCTAGACAGTCAATATCGTTGTCGGGAACATCGGCGAATCCAATGGAGTGGGATCAGTATGCCACGATGTATACTCCGCCAATTCAACAGCAACCAACCCCTCCATCTTTGAGCGGATCTGGTGTCTGGAGCCCTCCGTTTGCCATGCGAAATGGCTCTCCAAGTATCATGGGAATGTCAATGCATGGTCATTCGGCCAGTCAATTTAACATGGGATACCCTATGGATAATTCAATGGATCCTTATAGCGCCCATCACGGATTTGTTAGTCAGGAACGGTTCCATCAGCAGAATATCCGTCGTGGTTCCCCACTAGCACAAGTTCGACATCCCACGAATCAAGAGCACGAAGAAATGCCCTATCCAGGTCCCACCATCGACGCACCCGTTCCCAAGCATCGCCATCAGATTAGTGTCACTCTTCAACAAGAATTCGAAAACTCTGAAGCTTATCAGCAAGGGGAGGCTCGTGAGCCCGGAGATACGGTTAAAGACGCTGATGGAGAAGGATTTACAACGAATCCCGTTTCTCCAGCACCTGTCCTATTTCCACAGCAGCCAGATATGCCAAGTGTTGAGACCGATGTTCACATCGGCCCTGAACTGGCTTCAAATCCAGATGACGATGTATCGGACATAGAAGCAGAGAAGCAGCAAAACAAACAAGAAGCTCGGAAGCGTGAAGACAGCATTGAACAGAATGTTTATGAAGTGGATCAGTCACAGCCTCTGCCCCAACAATTCATGCCTCAATCTCACTACGCTGTCCATGCGCACAGCCGCGACCAATCCCTTTCTCAGATGCAACATGACTATGACACTGCTGATCCGATCCAGAATTCGGCAATGTCAATGTTGATGGCAGGAGAGGGCTTGGGTAGAGGGGATCATCACCTTGATGAACTTCTTAGCGAGGACGGCAGGACTAACATCTCTGATATCGTTACCAACCCGAGTGAATCACCGAGTCCTAGACGCACGTTTTCAACTACGACAAGTCATGGCCATCACATGTCCAACAATAGTAATATTTGGGCTTCTGAGCATTCAAAGAACGCTCCCTCCACAACTTCTTCGGCTTCAAAGGCGAAACTAAATGCAAAAGCAGCAGAATTCAAGTTCGATCCTGCCACCTCCTTTACCTTCGTTCCCAAGAGCAACTCGTTCTCACCCACAAGCCAGATGGCCTCTACGATCTCTCCCGAAACCCATTCCCGAGATCACAGCTCTAGTTCTGCTGTTGGCTTTGGTGGCTTTGGTGCTGGATTTAATACTGGAAGTTTCCGCCCAAGCTTGGTTAGCGGCGGTGCATATACTCCATTATTCGAAAAGGGAGCTGCTGCGTTTAGTCCCAATGCACCAGCGTTTACACCATCCTTCGCGAAACCTACACCAGCTCCAGTTGTCAATTCAATATTCGGAGACATTGTGAAGCCACCACCTGTGAAGAAGGTCATCCCGATCATCCGTCCACCCAGCCGCCTTCAGTTGCACGATAAAGGTGTATCCGTAGATGCCTCAAGTGATCGGAGAGAGAGCACCCCGGAAGGAGGGCGTAAGAGAGTGAAGCATGGGCCTACATTGGGCGATGCGCATGATACCGAAGTTCCAGCCCTTAGTACCATTGCACCGCCTTCCGTGCAGCAAAATATTCAAGAACCAAAGGAGACCGAGGACAAAGTTAGTGAGAGTAGCGACGAAGGCGAGCAGCTTATGCAAGCTCCACTAGAAGGCCTTCTGGGAACATCCTACCCACCCTTCGAGTTTCGGGATAAACTCGAGGCTGAAGGCTTTGCTAATGCCTCACCCATGAATGGCGGGCCTGGACGATATGAATCCAAAGTTAATATTATCAGACATGACGATATACTCTCACCGGATGAGGCATTTCTCGCTGCCGCCTCACAGACACCACCACCACCAGCAACATCTCAGGTTGAAGAGGAGAAGTTCAACATTAAACCTGATGTGTCTGAATTTTCCATTAAGCCGACTACTCGAGGGTTCGACTTTGAGTTTTTAAAGTTAACGACACCACCCAAGAAGGTATTTGGGGGTATGTCCGAGTCTCGATACGCACATACACCATCGCCCCCGCCCTCTCAGCCAGCACCGCCCCCACCAATTCTCCCCGATGGCAGTACTTTCCTACCTCCCAGGGCACCTACACCATACAACGAGGACATCGAGCCGGAAAAGGAAGCTGTACCAATGCCCACCCCCACCGATGCTGAGCTGGACGAAGTCATCAAGTATATGGACTACACAAGTACAATATATGTTCACCCATCTGAAGAGACCGAATATGATGAGGATGTAGAAGGTGAGGATATGAGTGAAGAGGGTGAACCCATCGATCTTCAAGGAACCCTCGAGGAGCAATCTCCCTGGAAGCTAGATAGTCCTGTCCGAATGCCCATTTCGATGTATGAAGACCCAATTTCACATAAGCAGATCCAAAACCTTCGAAGTGCTGGACCAAGTCCAAGTCCCCGCCGTGGAGGACTTACGTTTATTCACCATCGAGCCTCTTCATTTTCTCCAGACGAACCAGACCTTCCGATTCACGAAATTGACGACAACCGTCAAGAGGAAATTGGCATTGCCAAGGATGCGGATAGTGACTGGGATGACATGATATCGGATGAAGGTGGAAAGCTTCGACCACAAAGCCGTTTGTTTTTTGACGCCCATGTCGAAGAACTTGTTGGTGGCCTGTTTCAGCGAAGGCTGGAGCCTGTGCTTAACGCTCTTGCGACCATCAACGATACTCTGCACACAGTGACGGAACTCGGATCCATCAAGAGCCCTGGCGACCCGGTCCAGAGCGATGCCGATGACGAAGAGGACAGTTCGGAAATGATTCCTCCTAAATCCCCCAAGGATAGGAAGCTCGAAAAAATCAAGGCTGCTTTATCGGAGGTTTTAGTCATGCAGCAGAGCGGAACCGCCATCTCTGAACCGAGCCTAAGGGCGATCAAAGATGCTGTTGCAAGTAGTCACGGCCGTGAATTCGCAGAGGTAAAAGCGACTATTGCCCAAGTGCTGGCGAATGCTGCTCGGAATGAGGATATAGTTATGGTCGCGAGCAACGTTTCTGCCATCAAAGATGCTGTCAGGGAGGATGTGTCGATCATGAGGGACGCCGTTCGCGACGCTGTCGATGAAATTATTACCAACGTCGGTGACAGGGTAGATGACACTAAATTCGTTCTTAAGGACGTCTCTGCTCTTCAACGCAGTGACATCGCTGAGGTCAAGGCTGCTATTACTAGCTCACTGACTTCTGGTGTCCATAAGGACCTCCTTGCTATTCACAATGTTCTTGCGGACGCAAATGAAAAATCAGCCAAGACGGACGAGCTCACAGAGTTGAAAGCCGAGATCATGAACTCTTTGACCAGTATTGATACCAAATCGACTTACCAAGAAGTCCTCAAACTCAAGCAGGAGAACAACCAATTTGGTGACATGCTTCAGGAAGTATTACGGTTGACCCAGGATAACGCGGCAAACATGGAATTTCACCAAGATGCTCAGCAGGAGGCTGTGAAAGAGGGCCATGTGGCGCTTACCTCTCGGGTGGGCGATGTTTACTCTGCCGTGAGGGAGGTTACGGGATTCATTCAGTCTCGTGCTTCAAAGACCGATATGCGTCGCAATCTCGCTGAGAAAGAACAAAAGCAGGATGCTGTAGCAATTAGGAATGCGATTGCGGATACCAACCTTCATATCCAGGAGGGCCTTAAAGAACTAGAAAGAAAACAGCCTAACCTGGATGACTTCCGCTCTGTAGTGGAAACTAGTTTGCAGCCAAAGATCGACGACTTTAAATCTGTTTTTGACGGACTGGCTGCTACTGTCCCAGGACTGGACGATATCAAGAGAGCTGTGGAAGAAATTTTGAAGGCCGATTCTGGCATTGCCGAATTTAAGAAGGTAGTCGAGGAGGACCGGGAACGCAAAGTGGAGGAATCCCGGACGGTTATCAATCAGGTTTCTGATGCTCAGCCTACTTTACAAGACTTCCGTACACTTATGGAGGACGTCATTTCGAAGCAGCAATTGTTTGTGCCTCTTAATTTTGACAGCCAGGACGATTCTAAGGAGAAGTTGCAACGGAAGGTCGAGTCAATCGAGAGGGATGCTGCTCATTTTCAGAAGCGTTGGGATGAGGAGGCGCAGAGCAAGAGAGAGTGGCAAGAGAAGACGATTGAGTTGGAGGCAAAACTGAAGATCGCAGAAGAAGAGACAGTCAAGCAACGGGAAATTGCCGAAGAGAAGGATCGTCGTCTGAAGACCGTTGATGAGAAGCGACATCAGACACTCACATCAGCTCAGATGCGGAGTGCACTTCTCGAGGGCGCCCATTCATCCCTTCAGAAATCCAACGGTGAACTTTCAGCAAAGAATGCTGAGCTCGAAGGTTCCATCCGTCAGGCACAAGCAAGCGAAGAGAAGCACCGTGCATGGAACTTGCAGTTGGAGGGTGAGAACAAGGAGCTACGGAAAGCCATGGAAATGTTAAAATCAGAGATGGAGGAAAGTATCAAAGTCCGAGAATCCTTCCGCACGAAGTTTGACAGAATTCAGGAGGACATGCGTCGCGTGTCATTGGAAATTGGCCAAGAACAGGGGAAGTGGAGGAAGACTCAGGATGAGCAGAATGCCCGGATCGAAGTTCTCGAAGCGAAATTGGCCGCCGAAGTCACGAAGAATCAAAGCTTGGAGGGTGAGGTGAAGAGATTGGAGATGGAGGAGAAGGAAGCTATTAGGCTCAGGATCGAGACGGATCAGTTGAATAGAGCCGGCGGGAAAGCGGAGGAGTTGATTGCCCAGTTGAGGCAGGAATCAATGGAGAACCAGTCCCGGATCGCACAACTTGTTCACGAGGTTGACCAAGCCCGTGAGTCGGCAAGAGAGGAGGTCCACAGAGTCCGGTCGAGCCTTCAGGTCGATATTGATGCTTCTAATGCCGAAGTCATATCCGTCAAGGATAGACTTGGGAAGGAGGTCGAGGAGGCACGAAATGAAGTTAACCGTGTCACCCAACAAGCTGCTCTAGAGAAGGAGAATATGGATCAACTGCTCAAAGAGGCCCAGGATTCAAAGACGAATGCGCTTCGAGGGGCTGAGGATGAACAGAGCAGGGTGCTGAAGGAGGTCGCGCAATCAAAGTCGGCTGCTCTTCAAGATCAGCAACGGAAGTATGAGCGCCAGCTTGAGGAAGTCCGAGTTCGGAACGAACGGGCATACCGCATTGCCACCGAAGATGCCGAACGGGAGCAGTACTTTTTGCAAGAGAGACTTAACATTGCCCAGGCCGAATCTAAGAACCTCCGCGACCATATCGAGAGCCTGCAGACCCAAGTCAAGACCCTCAATGAAAACTTCAAGGTCGCCAACCAAGCTGCTCAGGCAGCTGCCCAAGCCGCTACTACAGTCAGAGAAATGACTGCATCACATGTATCAGATGAGCATGCACTTCGGGAGTCCATTGAAACCCTCCAGATTCAACTTCAGGAACGAGAGGCTGATAACGATCAACTGAAAAGCGAGCTTACCAGCCTCAAAGTCGACAAAACCAAATTCAAAGAGGCGGAGGGACAACTCAACATGTACCGTGAGCTCCTCGATCTACGTGTCGATGATCTTGAGGAGATCATCCACACTTGCACCCTTCCGCACCTCGACAGGGGCACTCTCCAGGATGCCGCTACACGTCTAAAAGCGAGCTTGAAAATGCAGCTTCAAGAGAAGGAGCGTGCAATGGATATCACCAAACCCGATGACAAGCTGGCTGCCGTTCAATTAGCAGCAGCGAAGCTTCCAGGCGCCGCATCGGCGGCATGGCAAACTTTCAAGAACAGAGGCAAGGCTTCTAGCGAATCTCCTTCCAAAACTACACCGACACCATCGCGGCCTTCATCTGCAGCCAGTGGGTTTCTGAACGGTATCTTAACTCCTCCGAGCACTACATTAGCAGGTGCTCCTCGAAGATTTGGGGTCGGGTTCGGTCGAAGTGGATTAGTGATGGATGCTCCTGAGTCAGTAACCAAAGGTCCTATATCTACCAGACAGCAAGAAAAGCGACCTACGCCAGCTGCAAGAAGGCCCTTGGCGCCTCCCGCAGGACCCACTGCCCATGCACTATTGTTCAGGAGGGACAACTACGATGCAGATGCCGATAGCAGTGTACTGAGCAGCGAGTTCTATGATGACGAGAGTGATGCGACAGAAGTTGGCGGGGATCACGGTGAGATGGAGCCATTCGGGGTCAGTCCGTATAGCCGGAGATAGTGTGTAGCTTGGAGTAGTTTCAGCGATTGGAGCGGGGGTGTATTTCTTCTCATCTAGACTGGAATGGGGGCGTATTTTTGATTTGTTTTTCCCTCCATTATACAAATTGTAGTTCGTTCGTTTCTTTTACTTCGGCTCGAGTAAATCTGTTATTCTTTTTCCCCTTTTGTTTTTCTCTTTCTCTGTATTTTTACTATGTATACCGTTGTGGGCATTAATACGTGTGGTTGTAGGCGAGATAGTGTATAGGTGTATGATGCTGGTGATGGCGGTATTAAATGGGTCCTTTTTGTGCTTCTCAGCGATTCTTGTTTGGTAGGAAGGAGTTTCGTGTTTACTATTGCTGCGTTAGGGTACCTGAGTACCAAGAAGTATCTTTGGTGTTGATGATACCCTGTTAGTTGCAGGCGGGTTGAGACGGCGATTTCCGTGGTGGTTTCTATTCTATTCCCTTCGTTTTCATGATTCCATCCTTGTTGGTTTATTTGAATGTCGCGATATTGATGATTGCATATATCAACAGCACAGGGCACCCAAAAGAGAAGTCCTAAGAGAGATATCGATCCAGTTCGCGTGTACCTAACTCAATTAGACGGAGACCAGACGGAGACGCCTCTAGAACATTCCGTGCATGCTATACACGAACCACCACCATAAAGTACGAGACCCCACTTCCGCTTCCTTCCTTCGCCTCCATCATAACACGACCCATCCACAACCAAACCCCCAATCACTCTACCATCCATCGAACCCACCATCATTCTACCATCCACTCCAGTCCAATCCACAACCTATAATCCACCATGGCTGAAGCTACTGACGTTGCTCCATCTGAAACGAATACTCCCAGTGAATACCCTCCCCTGTTGCTGCCTTGTAGTGGGGTTACACTTGAGCCGCCTACGTCGCAGCCGCTGACTTGTTGATTCAGAGCGCTCCCGTGTCTTCCTCGACATCTCTATTGGAGGTGGAAAGCCAGAACGTGTTGCTCTTGAGCTTGTAAGTTTCATCTAAACTCTACCTTTCACTCCCCTCCCCCCATCTTTGGAGATGAAATGCTGACAGGGTCTATAGTACAATGACAGTGAGTTACTTTGCCCACAGCAGGTGACTAAAATAGATGTTCTAATGATATAAAGTCGTCCCCAAGACCGCTGAGAACTTCCGCGCCCTGTGTACCGGCGAGACGGGAATGGGAAAGATGGGAAAGCAAAGACACTACAAAGGATCCACTTTCCACAGAGCGATCAAGAGGTTTATGATTCAGGGTGGAGATTTCACGGCTGGCAATGGGTAGGTGGTTATGCCCGACTATGATGATGCGAGAAAGTCTCTGACGGAAGGGGGGGTATTTCAGATCCGGTGGTGAATCCATCTACGGTGCCAAGTTTGAGGACGAAAACTTTGAGAAGAAGCATGACAAGCCGTTCTTGCTATCTATGGCCAATGCTGGTCCTGGTATGTATACTCCGGGGAACCAGCGGAGGAAGGACCGGCCGGGTCTGAGGAAGAAGAGGGGGAGGAGGAGGGGATTGCTGACTGGTCAGTGTAGGCACCAATGGTTCCCAGTTTTTTATCACCACAGTCCCCACCCCGCACCTTGACGGAAAGCACGTCGTCTTCGGCGAGGTTCTGACCGGAAAGAGCACCATCCGCAAGATTGAAGAGATGAAGACAGATGCCAGCGACAAGCCCGGAAAGCCCGTCGTTATATCCGATTGTGGAGAACTCAAAGGCCCCGATGCCGAGACTGCTGCAATCCACAAAGATGATGGTACCGGCGACAAGTACGAAGACTTCCCCGACGATGAGGACCCAGACATGAACGGTGAGACGGTCGCACGCATTGCGGCCGAGTTGAAAGAGTTCGGAAACAAAGCTTTCAAGTCGGGCGACCTCGAACTCGGAATCGACAAGTACCAGAAAGCGCTACGCTACCTTGCTCAGTGGCCGACTCCCGAGGATAACGATCCCAAGGACCTCTGGGAAACATTGCAGCAGTTGAGGTTTACGATGCACAGCAACTCGGCGCTACTGTACAATAGGCAAAAGAATTGGAGGGATGGCGCCGAGAGCGCGACCAAGGCGTTGGAAATTGAAGGGATCCAGGGCAAGGACAAAGCAAAGGCACTGTTCAGACGTGGCCAGGCCAAGGTGGCTATTAAAGATGATGATGGTGCTGTTGGGGATTTCACCGAGGCCCTGCAGCTGGCGCCCGGAGATGCACTGCTTGTTCAGGAACTGGAGGGGGCCAAGGGGCGCATTGCAGCAAGGAAGCAAAAGGAGAAGGCTGCTTACAAGAAGTACTTTGGCTAGATCTCTTGTCTTGCCGCCTTCCAAGGTTGTGTGAGGGGGTCGATATATTATGGTACTAATGACTGACCGGGTTACGAAATGGAGGGTGGCTTCTTTGGTGTTTTAGTTTTTCTTTCTTGCTTCTTTGCGCTTTGTGGTAATAGAAACCTCTAGGTGCTTTTTTTGAAGGAAGTGGAATATTCGTGAATTCAAGCATCATGGATACTCAAGTACTTAGGCTTCCACCCAAATAGGCACATCTATGGAATATCAAAAAGCTGCTGGCTCCCAAGCGACCATGCCTTTGCCAACATTAATACATCGCAACTCATTTCTCTATAGCTAGCTATAACAATAATAGCTAGGAATTCTTTTTTTTCCGTCATCAACACCCCTCCATCTCCCACTTTAAACAAAAAGATCATAATCCCCAGGCCCTCTCCCGTCCAACAGAAAAACCCCGCCAAAAGACAAAATCATAAAATCAATGGAAAAACCACGCTGAAAGCCATAAACAAAAACGCCCCCTCCTTTCCCGCATATCTCATAAAAAACCCCATAGGGAGGGAAAAAACGCCTAATCTGCACTCACCTCAATCTTTCCCTTCCTCCTACTCCCTCCAAACCCTAATATACCGCCAAAGCTCCTACTCTTCACGCTACCTGCAGAGACGTTGACGGAATAACCCAGGGAGCCAACATCAGCGTTAGGCCACGGGGAGCTGCCAACTCCTCCTCCACTGCTGCCATTGACTCTATGTAGTCCTGTCCTCCCAACGTTTCTAGTATACACTCCATCTCTTGCGGGGACGCCCGTAGCCTGGGAAGCCACCTCCTCCCACTTCTGTTCCACGCTAAGGCTACTCCCCGGTCTCTCCGCGTTCTCTGCACGGTCGACACATTGCGCGATGCGTGTTTGTATATTCCTACAGATATCATGGAATTCCTGAGTTTCCGGGGATGTGGCTGTTATTTGGTTGGGGTGGTATTTAGCCCACATTGCGACAAGGGCGGCAAAGGCGCGGGGTTGATCGATGAGGTAGGGGAGGGAGGGGAAGCCTTCTTTTGAAGCTTGCGAGATGCGGTTATAGATTGTGATTGGGGTTGCGTATGAAGGGGGGATCACCCGAATGTATTTATCAAGTACTGGGGGGATATTGGTGACGCTGTCGACAAAGTCTTGTAGTTCTGCTTTGTGTTCGGCTAGGAATTCGTTCATGGGTGACATCCAGGGTTCTTTGATGCCAAAGGTGGTCATGTTTGCGAGGCCTTGGAGAGACTTTGCGATGAGGGTTAGAGTGCGCTGCGCCCGAACCCCTGGATGATCTATCATCCGTCAGTCATGTGGAGAATGTGCGGGGAAGGGAGGAGAAGTAGGCACCTTTAAGGAGTCCAAATAGCTTCGGATTCAAGATGGCTGGGCAGAAGAAACGCAGAAATAAGAAGCCGCAAACGCTGCTATAGCTCACCGTCCTAAGAAGATCGCCGTACCGATCTTCCACGCATGAGCGTATGTGCCTCAATATCTTCCTGAGCTCAAGACTAGCGAAAAATGTTAGCAATCTGTAACAAAACCCATAGGGGATAACAGGAGTACTAACGGACACCGTTCTGCGGAAGAAAATATCGCCTGCCATATTAACCTAATAATGGACAAAAGCACTTTCCAGTTCCTTTGGACATTCTCGGTTGTATCGATGCGCATAGGGTCGACTTCACAATATGTGTCTTCTGCTGCTATACGCTGTATATGTTCTCCCAGCGTTTCTTCCAGGTACTCACGTCCTAACCGCTTCATATGCGCATCTAAAGCTCTAGTTAATAGAGAGTTTCCGCGGAAGAGGATGTTGGCTTCTACTAGGCCGCTCTTGTGCCGAGTGAGATTCCCTGTTCCATTGGGCGAGAGGGGGGGGTTATCTTGAACAGGTGGTGCTTCTTTATTGATTCCATCAATCTCGTTTTCAGCCAAGGCCATTAACCACTCGCTTGCTTTGTTGCTGACTTGGAAAATTTGGAGAAGCGAATCAGCCAGTCTTCTAAGATCTGTTATCACTCGGGCCAGATGTAATGTGAGACCTGTCTCAAATCTGTGAAGTAACTAGAGGTAGCCAGCCATCAGTACAGTTCATACCGGTCAGAGTAAGTGAAGGACATACTTTGGAGAGTTCATTGTACTCGGAACTCATAAGCACAATCAACTCTTCCGTCTCTGCCCTCAGATACATCTCGCCAACTCTCTCTTCAGCCCCATCACCCCTGGTATTGGTTAGGGGCAGCCACCGCTCAAATTCATTCTTTTCTCCACAGAATTCATCCAGTTTAACATCGACCCGCCCGATCACCGCATCATTATTACCCGGTAAACTGACCCCGCCCAACCCCCCACCAAATCCTCCAGAGCCAGCCACCGTTCCTTGTATTTTCGTTTTCCACCGCGGGTCGCGTTGCTTGAGTACCACAGCAACATCCGTCAACACAGTAGGTAAGTCAGGAAATTCGTAGTCCTCACGCCAGAACGGGTTATGCGTTTTTGTTCTGACCATAGTCTTTGCTCTCGCCTCACCATCCAGGACAACTTCAGCGTAGCAGTCCAAACCCGACTCCCTTTCACTATTCGGACCCATGCCAATCTTGGCCTCAACCACCCGGAGAAAAAGCCCACGGTGTATTCGATAAGAGTCAACCAAGCCATTATTGCTACTGCTGCTACTACTGCTCCTGGAATCAGTGATCGACTCCGCATTGATGGTTTCCAGGCCAGAAGCTGGAGCTCCTCTGGTGGCCGGCCCGTAAATCTCTGGCATGGTAAATGCCCTCAACAAGACGAACCAGACTTCAAACAATATCCGCGTGTCGATACCAAGATATACTGGACGAGCTTGAGACTGGTTTCTAGGATTGGGTGTGTATTGTAGGTATATGGCAATACAAAAATCCTGGTCAAGGATGCTTGGGTCTAGCTGTTGAACTGCACACCGACTCAATTGACTTAGCTGAACGATTGCCAAGGTCTGTGAGTCGAGGTCTCTACTAAGTTGGAATTCGCCATTTTCCTGGAGTGTACAGGATACACTCTGCCACGACACACCACCCTGTGGTAATTTGGCCTTGCCGGATGACCTCGAAGGAGGGCCAGCAGATGCTGTCGGTCCGCTCGGACTCCAGAGAAGCATCTTCCCGACCTTGATGATAGTCCCATCACTTCTGTTCCGGACTGTCGCGTCCGAAGCGCTCCGCGTCCTTCTCTTCCCATTTGTCAGTACCGGAATCTGTGACTTTATCATCTTGTTCTGCGCTCCGGCGGGGCGTATGGGAGACCAGCACAGCAAGGCGGCCAACCATTGATCGTATTGTTGGACACTTAAGGGGCGAAGCTTCATTTCAATTTTTAGTGAGTGCGTCGAGAGATCGATAGTCCCATCGCTATCGTCAAGCGATGCTTTTACCTGACAACCTCTGAGATCTGGTATGATTACATCTGGCGGTGCAGAAGTAACAACTTCATCTCGCTGGTACAACAAAGATCCGGTTCCAATGTCGATTAGACAATAACCTTTGATCCAGTTTCTATTATCGCCCAGCCGAAATTCCACATAACCGTTCATTCTTCCACGAAGTCTCTTCATAAGTTGCACCAAACTATCAAAATCTGCACTGGTAGGGGAGGTTGGAGGAGGTTGGTCAGCAAAGAGCCTTGCTGGTTGTGACTGCAACGTGTTTACCGAATTTGAAGGCCTTAGCAATCGGTGCCGTCCAGACTTGCCGGTTTGCGGTCTCGGCGGGGTTTGCTGCACAGTTTGCGTTGAAGGGTACCCCACAGACATCGGAAACCCTCCGGTGTCTAGCACAACCTGAGAAGGGTGATAACGATGCCGTACAACATAAGGCGTTCCAGCCGGTGAACCCACATCATACCGTGTGTCATCTGGACTAAAGTTCCTTTCCGTAGGCGACCGACTCTTTGCCCTACTGATTGTCAATTCAGCCAACTGCGCAGTCATGGACGTTCTATTCAGTATATTCCTCGATCTTTCCGGCGAAGGAGGTGCAGCCGGTTCTGGCGACAAGCGTCCAATGGATCCCCACATCGAAATGGGCCTGGCAGCAGATCGCGACGGTGTCCTAGGCGGAGTTGTGGTGGGATACGCAGGTGCAGTAGAGTCGTCTATATATCCTTCAAATCCTAGTTCCGGTTCGGGTGTCACTGCGCGAATCGTCATGCCATCCCGGTATCGATTGTGAGGCGCCAGCGACTCGCCAGAAGGATCAGTATTGCTCCTTGAAAACCCCGGGTATGACCCTGCACGAGCGGCAAAACTACGAGGATGAGTACTGATTGCACCTGCCGACCGAGTGTGCTCATGTTCATCTATATCTATGTGTCCGGCCATCATATACACCAGCACAAATTTAGGGAACCAGTGGTGACCTGACGATCAAATCGCGAGGGCGAAATTTGGAGAAAAAAAGCGAGCAAATAGCGTTATTAGGTGCCACAGAAAAAACCCCGGAAATCCTGAAGCTCAAAAGCGGATGTAGTCCTTTCTAATCCTCAGCGGTGGTGGTTTGGATGGAAGTGGTCTTAAAAGCCCCCACCTCTCGATCGCACGGAGAAGAGGACGCGAGACCCTTAGCAAGCAATCGATCGATATCGCGGAGTAGTAGGTGTGATATATGTATTGCCCAGAGCGACCCTCACTTCTCCATTATCCACGGCAGAAAAGAACTCGCCAGTGTCTTCAACCTTGGTATTCTTCTTCGCATGTGGTTGGTGTCCGTTGAAGCGGCCAGCTGCCGAAGTAGGGTGGGGTTTTCGGCTCCAGCTCAGGCGGCGTCGCTTCGAATCGAATGGAGTCCAAGTCAAGTCAAGGGTGCAAATACTAAGCACTCGAGCACTATAGTTCAGGTGGCCGAGGACGAGACGGAGGCAGACGGATGTGTTCTGGTGTTTTGGCGACGGCGCAGGCTGAGGTCTCTGGGTTGCAGGTTAGGTGTGAAATGGGCGCGGCTCTTGTTGTCTTAGTGAGTGATCTGACCTGCCAACCATAAACCGACCAACCGAGCGTCCGACCATGATAAAACGCGTTAAAACAGCTTAAAACACCCTATATAGCAGTTCCTTTAAACCGAGACCAACTCTCCTTACTGAAGCAGGTAAGTGCCGTGCAACGCCTATATTAAATGCGTGGTGGAGCACTAAGTACCGACTCATGCATAGGCAAAAAGAAAAGAGAGTGCCTGATGTTTCTCTTTTTATTATTTTTGGCAGGAATATACAGTATGGGGGTGGAAGGTAATCGAGTCTTCCTCTCGAGATCTCTCTGGGCACTATCTTTGAGTCCGTCATAACAAATTAACAAGTGCTTGTGCCTGTATGCACATGTATCTCGCTCATAGAAACGGAGAGAAAGACACAATCAGCATTGTTATTGTGGATATTCATCCCTGTCACCGCAACCAGCTGCAGGTCCAGTCAATGATATTTGTTAAAAGTATCGTATCCATAGTACAAAAAACACCCGTTTTCAAAGACACGCTACCCTGTGTAACTCCAATTGCACATCACGAAGCTGAGACAAACAAAGAAAATGCTACAAAATCGAAGCGACATCGAATAGGCTCCAAGAAGAGAAACATAACGGCTTCGGGTATCTCCCCGACACCCTGCAAGATCACGACGCAGTCCTACCAGGCGCATTGCTTCCACCGATCGAGCTTCTCTGTCCCAAGTCGCCACTGCCAGTTTTTCTCAGCGCTTGTCTCATGGTCTCGATCGTCAACTCTCCCCTTTCAACACCCAAATTGTCGGCACTTCTACCTGGACTACCAGGGCTCCTTTCGCTGAGCATATAGCTGATTTGCGATGGACTGCTTCCAAGTCTGATTGGACTAGGGCTCCTCCTGGCGGACATTGCGACGGGATCGAGAGCACTCTGCACAGGGCTTCCACGAGATGAAGACGTGTTGTCGCCGAATTGCTGACTCTGTTCAGCTTGAACTACGTCCGCGAAAGAGATGAACGAAAGCCTCTGCTTGTCGGTCGCCGATGCCGCCCCAATTTCGGTACCATGTGATGACAGATCTTCACCAGAGCAGCCATTAGCATCCTCCGAGTGATCAAGGCTGGAATATGCATGTGGCGGGCAATTCGACACACTGGGTGCAACTACAGAGACTGCTGGTTGATGCGCCGAGTGCATGACAATTTCGACTTCGTCCGGGTCGCAGTCTCGGTCCGCGATGGCCAGGAAGCTGCTTAGGACTGGCGGTATGTGGTTTTCCGTTTGGATATGTGCTGGGATTGCGGGAGATGTTTGTGGGTTGGCAGGGTGCTCTTGAACACTACGCTCGAAAATCTGCGAGCTAGATGTGGAGAGGCGGTGCGGTGACGGCGAAGTATATGGTGAGGAAGTTGATCGTGGTGTCAGAATTGGAGAGTTCGAGGAATGAAGAGAACGGACTGGAGACTTGGGAGTTTGTGCGCGGGGCGGATCAGGCGCACGAGAAGGGACTGAGATATTCATCGATGGGACATTCGCCTGTTCAGGTACCTGGGGTGCTGTCTCGTTGACATTTTTGGGAGATGCCAGCGTATTGTCACTACCTTTGCTGTCCCTCTTCTTCCTCCCTAGGCCAAAGAAAGATCGCCTCTTACTCTTGCCGGGGGAGGACGGTTCTGCTGCATCCAGTGTATCGTGTGGGCTGCGGTCGGCGTCTGTCACAGCAGCAGACATGATTTTGGTGAAGCCGGAAGAGCACAATAGCAACGGCAGAGTATCGCGTGGATGATTTGGTAGGAGGGGGTGAGTGCTTTTATTTATAAGTACTGAACTCTGTTGGACTGAGGCGCTATCTCCCGCAATCGGTGAAACAGCTAGTTGTAATCTTGGTAAGTGTCGATAATAGCGATACGGAAAGAGCCCCGCAAAGACACGAGCCGGTGGATAGGATTGATCAGGTAGGAAACGAAGTGAGAAGATCAGGAAACATAAGTAACTTAAAGGTCCGGATGGAGGGGTGCAGCGATCGCACGTGGTCAGTCAGGCAGAGATAAATGGGAAGGGATGTTTGGACGCCGGTTACGCTGAAAAGCAGCAGACCTGAAAACAGGATTTTTATGCATGTTCGATAGCGGGGTATATATATTATGATAAGGATTTTGCTATTGAGTTCAAACTTACTCTAGGACCAAGTTGAAAATGCAGTCAGAGAGGAATATAGGGTCCTCGTGAGTTGCCCCACGATAAGGAGGAGGAAGGAGAGTACTGAGCAGTACTCTCGTTCCTGTGACCTTGCTGCAAGGGACAAACAGTGCGCGGTGTGTGGTGAACGGCGATAGATAGCTTGTGTGTCGACGTCAGCGGGGAAGAAACAGGTGCCAGCCAGTCGAGACGTGAGTTGACTTGTAAGTTGCGGGAGGAGAAGTATTCGATATACACCCGGGCAAGTACTAGAACTAACGGTAAATACTTAAAGAAGCAGAACTATACTATACTCGCCCTATAGCTAACGGTGTCCGGACAAAAACTATCGTGTTATTAACGGCCACGAAGTATTGGAAAGACTTGGCAGTACTCGTCGTCCTTATATGTAGAGATTGGTAACCCCAACTCTCCTTACCTCCCACCCAATCCCAATATAATTCACTGCTACCTGTTCACATAATGTAATGCTAAGCCCATGATCCTGTCTTGACATTTGATGTATACCCATGAGAGTGAGTAACTACGTGACTGGCATGTGGCTTGGGGACCAAATTGAACTAATTTTAGAAATGAATAAATTTGAATGAAATTGAAATAAAAAGTATTTCCCAGAATGGAATATGCTTCCCAAAATTGATCGGCTGATGTACTCGGGTCAGGCGTAAAGTGGGACACCCCAAATCGAGAATTGAATTTTGCAGTGAGAACAGGGTGATGACTTGGGGCAGAGGCTAACACAGATGTCAGTGGACAGCATATCTACTATTTGCAGTAAGCATTGAGGCACATTTTACCAAAAATGTATGTGGCGTCCTTAATAATTCCCTCTTATGGTGGTCGCTAACCAGAAATAGGGTATTCCACTTTTTTATTCATGACCCGAGTAAGTACTGATGAAGTAAACTTCATGGTAGGGACTATTTGAAGGTACTTGGGACCGTTAATCGGACTATCCCTAAATGTACATTATTCGGCCTTTTTATTCACGAGCTCTTGGGCGTCATGATGTGGCACCGGTTTGCATGGCGTCCGTACCATTGCACTCGTTGCGGTATTTGCAAGATTGTGGTATTTGCACGATCCTTGTATATATACCTCTTACTCTTGAGGGTCTTCTTTCCGGCCCATTTCCAAAAACCTCCATATTGCAATCCCCAACAAGAATAAACGCAACTATGGGAGACGACATGGACTAGGAAGCAGTTTGGGACGGCTTGGACAACGAAAAAACATTGGTATCCGAGAAATACCGGGCTTTGTCTACACAGCATTCTATCTGGGGTTTCTGAAAGTGGTGAGATCGGTATATACCACTCCTTGAATATGGTCTGAGTATCCGCTGGAGGCTAGTGCAGAACCACTATTAGATCTTTTTCTCACACATGCATGCATACAACTAAACCAGGTTAACAGATAACTAACCGTCAACACCGAGATCCCTATATGTACTATACCGGCCAAAAGGGTTAGTCTAGGGGGTGATCTTTTGAACTCTATATTGTCGGTAGATGGTACCATTTTCCGGCACAAGGAACCCAGTGTGGAAAAACAGTGGCCTCCTTACCCTCACAACCTGCACGAAGGAAACCGGAAGATGCTGATTTCCTGTTCTATACTAATGAGACCACATACTAGAGCAATTCCGATACTATACATGAATTCTTTCTCAAGCTTATTGCCCTATGCCGCTCACAAATGATTGAAAGGTACTAGCTACCGTCAGACTCGAAAGGCGTTGTCTATTTAGATAGTCTATACACAGAAGTAAGGAGATGCTGTCCTAGTATAAATCAATCCCATGGCTTATTATCATCTATGTTCCGGGAGGATGCACGCCTATCTTTCAGCCATGCGATGTTGATCTTCGGCGGGCGATTAAACATCGTATACGGCTAGCTGCGAGCGAGTACTTCACTTCTATTGTAAGGAAAAAGATCGAGAGCAGAACCCCACCTGCCAACATTCGAATAGATCTTACGGTTGCACCGCTGTAGGATCAAGCTGCTCATTGGGTTTTCCGGGAAATTCGGACTATGAATCAAGATGCAGACTTTGTCCTCCGAGCATGGTCAGTCAAAAGCCCGGCAGTGGAATCTCTCTTATGACTGTCTTACTTCCTCGGAAGCCAAGGTGTATTTACTCGGTAAGGACGACGAATCTCTAAAATAGATTATAGGTTCACATATTCCAGTAAAAGGACGCTCTTACAAAGCTACAACTACCTCCAAGGCTCTACCTTTCCCGGCTTATCAATCGCTCAGAACCCCATTGAAACAGACGAGGATAGCGAAGTACAGCCCTACCATTGAGTATGATGATATACCTCAAAGTATTCTCCCACACTATGCTAGGAAGACATTAGGCTCGCTGCCTTTTAATGATTTTATATGCTTCTGGGAGAGGAACACCGTTCGGGACCAGGGCTTGTATTGAAATTATAGTACATGACCCTCTACTAATTTTCTGCCTCTGCCTCTAGGAGTGCTTTTCATACTTGGAGGGCTCTGTGTTCTCTCCTTCAGGATCGAACACCTCGCCGGAGGGACGACACGGTCCTTGGGGATCTTGCTCGCCCCGCAGTACCGGTAACGACCCCGCAAACGTGTCGGCAACATACCATATATACTCACAATCAAGGTTAGTAATAAAAACCCCATCTTCTGCCCCAAAAAAGATACTGTCGGTATCCTTATGTAGCAAAAACCCATTATACCCCGCGTTTCTCAAACCGAACGCCTCGTTCACCATTTCAACCAATGTTGATGGCCAGGCGTTCCCAATCCGGAACCAGGCAATGTAACCCATCCAAAACGCCATGTTCCTGCATCTTCGTCGCTCTCCCTGCTTCCTGGAGGTAAATCTTCTATTCGGACAAGACGGGGGGTAAATGAATGCTCGTCGTAAGGCTTCGCACTACTGCCGGGGAACCTCGCACGCCTGGATATTGCGGGGTCTGGATTGGAGCCGGGGAGCGTGTGGTGGTGATTGACGTCTTGCTTTGCGGGACGCTAGCCTACTTGTACTGCAGCCGAGGGGCGTGTGGTGGTGGTGGTGGCGGCGGCGGTGGTGATGTCTTGCTTCAGGCCCGGAGTTTCTGTTGAGGTCGGGAGCGGGGTGTGGGAGGGGATGTTTCCAACCTACTTAAGAAGAAGTAGGTACTCGGATATATGTTACGGGGTTACTGTAAAGCCGTACGAGATATACTTCCCTAGGTGCTCGAATAGACAACCAAAATATATCCTTAACAAGAACAAATAAGATAAATTGTAGGTGGGATCTCGTATACTCAAACCTTCGTCAGTTATTAGGGACCTCGATACTAGGGACCCCGGCACATTTATAACGCGCTTTTCAGTCCCTGCGGGGACACCCACCAAGACAGCGGGCCGTTATAGTGTGCAGCCCTTACGGCCCAGCTCATCATCCCTAACTACTAGCCGATTGCACGTCCACCCAATGGCCATGCACTGTACAGTACAAGCTTATCAGCTTCTGTCACGGGCGTATGGCTTGGCATCGTCAGGCCGTTCGGTCTTGAGATGGCCCAGATGGATCCGTGCGATAACAGCTAAATGGTCACGTATATTATTCTGGTACTGACGCATCGATAGGGGTGGTATCATTTGGCAGTTTAGTGAATCTAGAGAGCGAAGTGCTTTCAGCCCGATGGAAGCATGAGTCAATTCATGATCATGCGTGGATACAGTACCTTGTCAGGTCTATCGGGAAAGTTCGAGAACTAGGCAGCCACAGATCTCACTCGGCCTACCTCAGTGAAAACGAACGGGATTAATTGGGCTGGCTATTCGTTAGTCATATCTTGCAAGTGCCCGAGATACCCCCAATGGCCAACAAAACGCAAAAAGCTTGTGCTGCCACACCCCAGAATTTAATTGTTGCATCTTCTCCCAAATTCTCAGTCAAGGAATCTCGCTCGCAGGTACTGTGAATCTACAGCAGATCTTACTGGAATTCTGAGTGGGAATTTTGAAAAAAGGGCAAGGGCCCACAATCTATCTTCTCATTCTATGGCCGCAATATCAAATATTCTCGACGTTTTCAGTGGTATCGTAGGTTGATGACGTTTCTGTTCCACTTGGCGTGCTTTCCGGAGTTCCTTTCGAAGTTCCCTTCGCGCTACCCTTCGGTACTCCCTTCTGAATGTTTTTTACCGGTTCCTTCGTTGGAGTATTGATCTCAAATGTTACAGGCCCATCATTCACAAGTGCAACTTGCATCATCGCTCCAAATACTCCATCCTGCACCCGTTTCGCCCCTTCGTCCTTGTCGAGCTCCTTCTCCTTGATATACAGCTCCCTGGTCTTATTCACCAGGGCTAGGTAAATATCCTCCGCTAGAGACCGAGAGCAAGCGCCATGAAAGTCTGGCTTATTTCTCTTCTTTGTGTTGGCGAGAAGCGTGAACTGAGACACAAGCAGAATCTGATAGTTCATGTCAAGGACAGACTTCTCCCAGGCACCACCGTTATCATCGTCCCAGATTTTCAATCTCAAAATTCTGCTCGCTAGCATCTCGACCTCTGTCATGGTATCATTTGGGGCGACTGGCGCGACGTTAGGAATGTGGGTTGAGCTGAATGTGGGGCGGGATACTAACTAGCTGCGAAAACGAGAATCCCTTTGGAGATTGATGAAACAACCTGGCTGTCTACCGTCACGGAAGCCGACAGGGCACGCTGGATGATAGCTGGAGTTGTCAATTGCGATGCAAAAAAGGTGTATATATAGAGGGAGGCGAACACACCCTTCATATTTGAACCCAAAGCCAAAGCTGGACGAGGTAAAGACTAGTGAAATGCAGAGTTACACCAGTACTAATAAGTACTTCCGTACATTCTGTCACGCAGCAGAAGTCATCACGTGCCTAACAGGGCCTTAGGTCAGTGAAACCCACCAGCAATAGCAACAGCAGCACCGAATCTGGCCAACACGACATCAAGCACTCCGCTGGCCTCAGGTTCAGGCCCACATTCAGCACATAATCAATCAATCGATTACAAACAAGAAACCGACGACCAACCTCGCCCCCCATTCCCAAGGCGCAAGGCGCAAGGCACACTCGTCTTCCCCACTACTTCCGCCCTACTCCTCAACTTAACCTCTTCCACCTCACCACCTCCACCACGGCTTCCACGACGACAACACCTCCTCCGACCGTCACACATCTACCTCACCCATCATGGCTGCACGAAAGCTTCAGCAAGAAGTTGAACGGACCTTCAAACGCGTGGGAGAAGGCATCACTCAATTCGAATCCATCTACGACAAGCTACAACAATGTACAAACTCGTCACAGAAGGAGAAGCTCGAAGACTTGCTGAAGCGAGAGATCAAGAAGCTGCAGCGACACCGCGACCAGATCAAGGCATGGAGTTCAGGCTCGGAAATAAAAGACAAGAAACCCCTTACAGATCAGCGGAAATTGATAGAAACGGTGAGCGAACGACACCTTTTATGTCTTTCTCTCTGTTCTTTGTGCGCATCTTCCTTCAACTGCTCTACTCACCTGTTTGCTTCTTTTCACCCTTTCCTGTTGTTATGGGGAGTGTGCATGGTCGCCAGCATTGCTTGCAACCAATCCTCTGTGTTGAAAGGAGGCCTTCTTTCCGCTGTTGGTTGCAGATTTCGAATCTCTTGTTCACTGTTTAGTTTATGCTCCACTTCCTATTCCTGTGCACTGCTTCTTTGTATCAGCATGCTGATTTTTTTGCCCACCCTCTGGGGGCCTGTGTTATATACAGCAAATGGAAAAGTTCAAAGCCGTGGAAAAGGAAATGAAAACAAAAGCCTATTCCAAAGAAGGCTTATTAGCGTCTGCACGGCTCGACCCCAAGTCCCAGCAGAAGCAAGATATGATCAATTTTCTAAGGGAGTGCACGGCGGAATTACATCGCCAGATTGAAGCTTGTGAGGCTGAAGCGGAGAGCCTTGCCGTGACTCTGAAGAAAGGTAAAAAGTCGGATTCATCGAAAGCTGATCGTAGAGCGGAGGTGGAAAGAATAGTGCAACGGCATACTTGGCATCAGGGCAGGCTGGAGCTGATTATGAGATTGCTGGAGAATGGCCGATTAGAGGTAGAGGAAGTTGAGAGTATTAAGGAGGATATCAAGTGGTATGTCGATTCAAATCAGGATGTCGATTTCCAGGCAGATTCGGACGAGAACATCTACGACGAGTTGAACTTGGAAGAGGAGAATGCCGAAGACATATACGGAATGGGGTTGGATGCGGATCGAATGTCAAGTCAAGACACAACCAGCCAGCAGGATGATGTATCAGACAACCCCGCAACATCAAAATCGAAAGATATTGGATCAGGTCGAAGACCTAGTACGCAGATCAAGTCGCCAATGCCTGCGATGTCCACGCTCCACACCCCTGCTTCAACACCGTCTTATGGAGCCAGTCCGAGTAATGGTTCCATAAAGCCTGCACCTGCACCGGCAAGACCGGCGGGAGAATTGAAATACGCAGCCGCCGCCACAGCTGCTGCAGCTGCGGAGAGGAATGTTGGTATTGCGCCATTGCCTCCTCCACCTGGGCAGTCCGCTTTCATAGCGCCATTACCGCCGGCCAGCGCACCGAAACCAGTGCAAACGCAGAGACAAAATAGTGCACCAAGTACATCCGGCCCTGCTCCAGAAAAGGTACCAACACCAGCTCCCGAAAAGGCACCATCACCTAGGCCTGCAAGTGTAAGCTTACCCTCGCCTGGCGCTCCACCTGACGGCCCATTACCGGATCTTCCCACAGAAGTGTCTAACCCCGTCGATGCACCCTCACCCGCACCTTCGGAACCGCACCCTAATGGTACGAACGGAATCAATGGCACCTATGAAACAACGGAGTCTGCTAAGGAAGAACCCCAAGAAGAATGCATTTTCCATCTCCCCCCAGGTCTACAAGATCTCATGACGTCGTTTGAGGCAACGAAAAAGAGACTTGGGCCAAACCAACCGGCTCTTAACCGTTCCTTGGAATTGTCATACCTGCATGCTCCGGACTCGATCGACGCGGAAAAACCAAAGCACTACAAACCTACGCAGAAATACAACACGCCTCCACACTATCCCCAGGAGCCTTTACCGATATTCGAAGATCCAGCGCTGTACAGGCGTGTGGATACGGATACACTCTTCTACGTATTTTACTACCGACAAGGGACCTATCAACAGTATCTGGCGGCGAAGGAACTAAAACGTCAAAGCTGGAGGTTCCACAAGCAGTACCAGACGTGGTTTCAGAGACACGAAGAACCAAAGACCATCACCGAGGAGTACGAGCAAGGAACATACCGGTTCTTTGACTACGAGAGTACATGGTTGGTAGCTCCGATCAAAATCATCCATCATGATTTTTGTGTCTAATTAGATTCTTAGGATGAATCGGAGGAAGCAAGACTTCAAATTCGTGTACAAATACCTTGAGGACGACCTGTAATAATTGACCGCCTCATTTCGCAATCTTCAGTTCTTGCCAAAGCACTGGAACTACTGTGGGGCCTTTGTTAGCTCTTTCCGCGCTAGTACAGAACTAAGCATTGGAGAATACCCTGACCAATCCAAATTACATTCCTTCTACCATCTTTTCTGCTACTAGTTCTGTTGAATAAGGGCCCCTACCAGGCGACTGGTTTGCTTTGTCTTTAGTCTTTGCTACTGCTTTTCTTTGCTTCTTTCTGGTGTTGAACTGATTTTTCTCTCTTTGTAATGGTGCCGGTGGTAGTACCTGAAATTTATGTAAGCTCTTGTCTCTCGCCTTTGTCTTGTGAATCTGGACGGAATGGAATGGAACGCAATGGAACATCATGGATCGTAGTGCTGTGATGTTTTGTGACCACTATCTTGTTATAGGGGAATTGACTTAGATAGTTAATATGACGAAAAGAATACATACCTCCAAGCACGCGGTGTGCGCCCGAACGGAGTTCATGCATACCGCGCATTCCGTGATGAGAGTCATCATCTTGGATCAGATGACCTCACTCACCCACTCAAACAGGCTCTACGGTCTTCATCTTACAGGGTTTTAAAACCATATTAACGCTCCGAGTGACAGTAGGAGCAGATACCCACCCTGACTGACTAGTAGGGAATGCACTGGCTTTCTGAGTAGAGTGATCATGATAGTGTCTCTCTCATCACAATACCAGTGACAGAACAGTTTTACATGACAAACGACTGGACGGAAGATCTTGAGCCTATTTACACCGTACGTACGTCTTGCCCAGGGGGAGCCTTAAAGTAATGAGCCCCAGGATCTGATGTCAACACTGGCATACAACCATACGATGTGACGACAGATAGAGTGAACGGGTAAAGCCGTTCGAGCGAGACGCCTGGTTTTGAGATCAATGATAGTGTGGCATGGGTGGGGTACATCAAGTTTGAGGTCCTTAGACTAGCGCTGAAAGAACCCAGGACTCTTAAGAATCAGCGATAGGTCTTGAGTTTACTCCGTCTCGTGCCTATCAGTAGGGCCAGAGGATGATAGCTGTATTTTCTTCCAAGATTTTGTGGCACGGTTGAGTGCGTGAAAGCCCGTGTTATCAAGACAAGGCATATGTGACAGACGAGCATTCGCTTCAATACCCTCAGCACAAATCGCAGGAGCACACATATCGAATTCTATTCATCTATCTATAAGTACGGTATGTAGCACCCATCTACGCTTCTAAGATATAACCCAAAGGTATCTCTGTTTGTCAGACAAGGTGCACTTAGCAGTCATCAAGACCGACCAAGTATGCTTTACTCTAACACGGCTCCGTACCATCTACAACCACATAGCTAGCGACCATTAGCTCAATCTGATCTACCTAGGTAGATAGTCAGGTATTATTGCAATTTGTTGAAGCTGCTCAAGGTTGGTGGTGCTTGGGCTGTGTGTGTGTGTGTGAAGAAAGAGAAGGAGGGGAGAGGGAGAGAGGAGGAGTTTATATAGTAGTGGTGTGAAGGTACGGTGGAAATGCGGGCGTCGGCGAAATTATATGCGTTAGGAAAGAGCGAGGGGGAAGGTGCTCATGTATGGTGGATTGGGAGCATCATCGCGGCGCACTCGGAGTTATTCTATACTTTAGCATAATACTTTAGTTACCAAGAGGATACCGCTACTGACGGCTTCTAATCCCTCGGTATCCTTGATGACATGGCGCACTCACACCGTTTATCTGCTATATACTTCCTGGAATTTGGCTGCGATTGCCAAATAGATACTCGGATTGCAGATGGCTCTGGACTTGGAAAAATATAGACTAAACCAGCAGATAGGTCTTTCACACGCCGGTAACGACAGTTCGAGGAGACAAAAGGTACTAGTACCACAAGTGCCATTAAATCTCACAATATCAATTTGGTTCGCGAACAGGCATACTGTCGCATACGCCATCGTCCGCAAACATAGTTGTCATCTCTTAGCCACCCGTCATGATCACTTAGATTTAAAGATTAGCTGGCGTCAGAATATGGAAGAGATAGAGATAGCCCGACCTCCGGCATCATTCCGAGTACTCGGAGGGTTCAGACGTTCTAACAGGTTCGTGACTGTCATATAGATACAGCGACAGTCAGACGAGTCTTAAACGCAATAATGCACCTAGATAGAACATACCAATGTATCCTTTCTACTCCATACTCAGCCCTGTCAGTCAAATTTGGTGAAACTAGAGATCTATTCAGCCTTCGGACGTCGAAAAAGTTTCTGGCGTGCCTAATTCAGACCAAGGACATAGTAGCATGGTGTCTGAGCAATTTGTACAGCACGATTACATTAGATCTACGATGATTTCTCCTCCACCCGCCTGGTTAGTTTCCGCCCCAGCCTGTCGAATGCCGAGTGATGATATATGGATAAAATGCATATGCTTGTAGATGTTGGCATATGTAAAAGTATGTCTGCGTACGCAATTATGTGAACGAATCATGGCAAACTTGCAAATACATTGCTCCCTTAAAACTGCCGCTTTTAGTCATCTCATGACGATGAGGGAAAGTTGGGATTTCATTGCAGGTCTAGAGTTCTACCGTGCCCTTGGACACCTCGAGTTCCCAGTCCCGAAGCAGGACCAAATAAGAGCAAAAGAGTGGTTCCTCTAGGTTTCGAGCCTGCATCCCATGTTTACAGCACTACAGGTTTTGAACCCGCACTGGGCGTTTATTCCACCTGATGGTTCTACCACCATACCCTGTCGATAAGGCTAGGTAGTTAATTCTTATATCTACGGTGTTTCTGACCATCATCAGAGCTAGTACGGTGGACAGCGCTGTATGGCAGGACAAAAGAATAGTCTGTACAGGTTTCGAGCCTGAGACTTTAGTGTCTACAGCACCCCGCAGGTTTCAGCCCTGCGGTGATAGATCTAGAGTAATTGTTTACAGCACTGTGAATGATCACAGCAGGTTTCGAGCCTGGGACCGTAGTGTTTATAGCACCCCTTGCTTGTTAGGCTAGACAGTCGATTGTTGTATCTGCAACGTTTCCAGCCATGACCACGTACTGTAAATGTTTAAACTGATACCGTTGAGGTCAATTCGTGGGCAGCCCATAAACTACTCGTTGTGCATGACCCGTAAAGATGAGCCACGTAGCAAAAGAGTGAGCTTCGCAGGCTTTGAGCCTGCACCAGTGTTTACAGCACTGCAGGTTTCGAACCCGTACTCAGCGTTTATAGCACCCAGTGTTTCTAGCACCATGCTCAGCCAGCTAGGCTAAGAAATCCATTCTTGTATGTGTTGATCTAAACCATGGGCATGTAAGTTTCCAGTACATACCAGATACTCCATGGATTCCTGGAGGCTATGCGTGGTAGGATAAAAGAAGAGCAAAAGAGTAGCCTCTGCAGGTTCCGAGCCTGTTGCATTTTAGTATCCACAGCACCGTGAATGACCAGAACAAGTTTCGAGCCTGCTACCTGGTGTTTATAGCACCATGTCCAGCCTGCCAGGCCAAGTGATCGGCTTTTGTTTCTGTAGCGTTTCCAGCCATCATCATATAAAATGATACCTAGTGTAGAAGTCGATTCGTAGCATTGAGTGTGCCCGACTCCGCGGCAGAGCAAAAGAATGACATCTGCAGGTTTTGAGCCTGCGACTTTTAGTGTTTACAGCACTATAAACCAGAACAGATTTCAATCCTACAACCCCAGTATTCACAGCACAAACAAGTTTCGAGCCTGTAGCCTCGGATGTTTACAGCACCAGTCCTACACCTACCCTACAAAAAGGAAGCCACGGCGCGCGCTACAAGCCCAAGGCGGGCCACCATCCCGCTATTTTGCCGGGTCGGTAGTTTTGTCGACGCCTATCCACGCCTCGGCGGCAGTCCATGGCCGGTACTTCCTCGCCAGCCGTGCTCCCAGCCGAATCCGTGATGGCAAGGTACCGTAGACGTCTGAAGCCTGCACCGTCCAAATACATCGTCACCCACACCCACCTCGTCCCACCCACGCCCAGCTCAAAACAATAAATAGCACCCAGCCCTCGACCACACCCCGATCTACATCAACAGCTTGGCAGCTTGGGGGGTACCAACAATAGCCACATCACACACCGTCACTCGTGCCGAGACCCGGGGGTTCCTACCTCTACGCTGTCCCAAAACATTACCGCATCCGTCGCAGCCCACGCAACTTCGGCTAGCAAACGTTCGTGGGTGTAAGATACGATGATATTTTTTGCTTTTGCCGCACCACCCCGTATGCGAATACGACAGATTCGGATGCAGGTTGCTCGCAAAGCCTGTCGGGCTGATGAATAAAAAAAGGCCCACCACCATCACCGCTTATCAAGTGGGAGGGGGGAGTAGCTGAATGCTGAATACTGATACTACTAAGATCTGAGGCGACTTTTGTGGGCTGTGAATTCGATCGCACCTAGGCCTTGATTACTGCAGAGATCAGAAAGACGATCTAGAGCGACTTCGATGGGTTGGTAGCCATGGAAATGGTTATGTCATGTGCAGATTGAAGCGGGAGGGGTTCCGCGCAAAGACACTCCCTGATTCGAGAACTTTGTGGAGAAAGCCGTGTATCCGAAAATACTTGAGTACATTATGGAGGCTTGGAAGAAGCGAACATGCCCAACTTAAAACAAAGAAAAAAAAGAATACCCAAGAACTGTACAACCAGAAGAAAAAACGGAATATGCATGTAGATGTCATAGCCTAAAAGAAAAAGCAAAAAGATACAAAAAAAGAACGCCAAAAGCCCTCTATCTGCTGGCCGAATCATATTCTACACCCAAACCACTACCAAGATATGAACAACTCGTTACACCAGAACCCATACTTCCAATTAATTCCCTTCCACGGGATTCCCCCAAATTACCCACATATTATCACCTGTCATTTCTCAAATTTACAGAGCCATCATCAAGCTGGCCAATAGACCACCGACTGCGATGACTGAGGAGACACCGTATGTTACGGCACCACCAGTGAACGTTTCGCCGGTCGAGCTAGGCTTAGCCGAAATGGTACCGTTAGTGCTGTTGCTCGGGGTGCCGTAGGTGCTGCTGCCGCTAGGAGTAGGAGTTGGGAAGGAGGTGTCGCTGTGGTCGAGCACGATGTTGGCACAGGCAAGGCGGGTGGTGTCGTTGCGGTGGATCACAATTGACCGGTTACCCAAGAAGGCACCGATGCCCTCCTTGGTGGAGGCATACAAGTCGTTGTACGAAGCAGTGAACGTGACGGGGCCTGGTATGAAGTTAGCCTAACCATTCAACTATCGTGGAAGGCGCAAAGAGTGTAACTGACCATAATTGCCAGCGGGAATCTTTCCATGCTTTCCAGAAAGATCGCCAACCTCACAGGTCTCAGGCTTAGACTTGTCGCAAGGAGTGACCATGCCACGTCCGTAGGGATCCAAATGAGCCTTGGTACCAGTGCAATTGCCATCCTTGGGCACGGGCTGGTCGTGGATGTGGTATCCAAACGGACCAACCGCATTGTCGAAGCCACTGAGCTTGACAGTGATGTCAACACCCTTACCACCAGAGCCGGCAGTGAAAGTCAGGGAGCCAGTGACACCGCCCCTGCCATCGAATTTGCAAGAGTAACTATTAAACAAAGATTGTTAGCACTTTGAACGATTAGGATAACATAGAAGCTAACTCACTGCTTGCCAACAGGATTGTCGTTGATGGCCTCAGCGGGCTTGGGGTTCGCAACGTTCTGGGCAGAGGCCACAGCCAAGAGAGAGGCAGCGATGATAGCGGTGAACTGCATTGTTGCTGTAACGATTGTGGTGAAGATGGAGAAGCTGAAGAAGGCGGTGGTGTTTTCGTTGAAGGATGTGGTGGCGGATTAAAAGAAATTGATGTAAACAGGAAGGCTGGCTGGCAGATGCAGTTGCAGGGATAGAGAGCGACTGTAGGAAAAGGAAGAGGTTGAATATATCTATTTTATATGGCGGAGGAGTGAATTCGATGTGGGTGGGTGCTGTTTGCGAAGTGGTTGAACGGTCTTATAGCTGGGCCCTTTGAATGGGACCAGTGGAGTTTGAGCAACCTGCCTCTTCTTGCGTGGTGGGTGGACTCCCAAAGCGTGCCCCCTGTCTGCGTGCTGCGTGTGCCCTGTTCCTAATCCCTGAACCCTGCGAGCGCTGCCCCGCCCCCTTTCCTGCAAAGTGCCTCAACTGGTCTACTCGACGTCGAGCGACAGCGACGCGACAAACTAAAAATGAACAATCGAGGGTGTTGAAGACTGCGCTTACGAGGTGCAAGGCTGGCACAGAAGGGAACAGACCAGAACACAGAATAGAACGCCCCTCGTAGTAATTGTCACTGAATTGTAATCGTTCAATGTCATCTTTCTTATGATGGCACTAAGAGGCGAGTAGCGGTAGTAGTGTTTGGTAGTAGGACTCCTCGTCAGCACGTCGCTATTTCTGGAGATTAAATTTACTGTCTGTAGTGCTCGTGCTATCACTGGCCGATTCGAGACAGAGGACAAGCAAGTTGCTACTTCATTCATTCACACGCTGCTCGACACAGCGGACAACAGCGACAGACAGCAGCAGATGCAGCCGGATGAACTCTCTGCATGTTGTTGTTTGTTGTTGACTCTGCCCGACTTGGAACTTTTCTTTGATCGCCCACCCCGCTACAGAAATTTGGCGCCAAGTCGGTGTCTTTATTTGGAAGGGATCTGGTGCCGTTGCCGAGAAGTCCGTGCTTGCTGTGGCTAAAGAGACGTTCTGAAATAAACGACACTTGCCGGCAACGTTGAAACAGCGACGTCACCGTTTCGCTCTTTTCTTTTTCTGTCGACAGTGCGGAAATCCTTTGTTCACAGACGACAAGAGCTCGTGCTCTATCCGATAGCCATGTCTGCCATTATCAACACCACTACAAACGACCCGCGTCGACATGCGCTCCACAAAGGGTATGTATTACCAAACTATCCCGACTCTTCTTAAAGCTGCTTATAACGTCGCCTTACTTCTTACATATATGTAAGGGACGAGACCGCTACAAACAACTGCACGAACGTGGCAACCCGGACCATCATCCAGTCGCGCCCCTCCTACCAACGTATCCTTTTTTTTATACACGGTACAACACCAGCACAAATAGTAGTTTAGCTGCCCAGATGACTGCTTGCGGCAGGTAGAACAACACCTTCTCCCGAGGGAATAATTTTAAGGTGCAGGTAGTAGTTCCGATAGATGAAACAACACATACCTGTGGAGCGCCGTTGTTGCGGACGGGAATCGACCTGTAGAGTACCTTTACGTCCCTTGCAGTACCACGATGCATCTCCTCTTCGTCGGATGCAGACACTAGGCAGGAACCCGTTCGTCGAAGTACGAAAAGCATTCTACTTACCGCGCCTAACACAAGTCACCTTATTCCTTTGTGCTAACTGGGACACATGGAATCGCTGGTGCGCCAACCCCCACACCCGAGCGAACGAAAAAGATTGAGCATCGATTGTATTGAAGACGATCCCCACAGATACTCTATCTATATTTGCCGCTTCCCTGGGCCCCCATCGCTGCTTGAGTGACAATTCTCATGTTTTTCGTTTCTCTTTAGTTAAGGGATATGTATCTATGTCGACAGTATCGATACAATCCTTCTTTTTATATGTTGATATGCACGGGAGATCCGTTGATCCAGGCCCCGTCAATTTGGCCTATATTGGATTTGTTTCACAATACAATACCGTAGAAATACCGTAGAATTCCACGAATAAACCGCGCGGTTTATTAGTAACTCAGAGTCGGTCCGGAGGGCGTGAAAATAACCAATTGTACCCTCCGGAGACTTTGGGTTCGAGATCTGCCAGCTCTCCCTTACTAGGGTGGTCAAAAAGGTATTGGCTGTACTCCGTCTCTAGCCCACACGGAATCCTGCGGTACTAAAGTGGATGAGGGGGTGGGAACTGCTCAAAGCGGATTCACATCAGTCGAGACCAAGTCCACCGCGATTGGAGCCACGCAAGAGTGCATCCCCGAGCGATGCATACATAATAAGTGTATGTCTTCACCGACAATTGTCATGTCAACAAACATTCCAATGGAGAGATCCACGACACTTTTCGCCATGTATTTGCAGAGTTTTAGCAGCACAACCATCCCTTTATCATCGCTAAGAGCCAGGTCACGACGCGGATGGGGATATGCCTCCTGATGCCGTACATTCCAGCACCTTGTCTGGCAGTTCCATAATGCCGACAGACTCTTGACGTGGTAAACCGCTCTTCTCTACAATCCGTGGTTGTTTGCGCCATCATACTAAGAAGACCTTTTCGAGGAGCAACCAAACTCGCATGTTTATCTCATCAGGCATCCCACTTTCGGGATGCAATTGTGGCCGGGATTTGAATGCTGATTGTCTGTCGACGGCGGGAAGATTGAAGTTCCGTGGATGTCCTGATCCTACGAATTGGAAGTACGGGCCTCGCCGGAGAATACTACGGAGCGTATTCCAAGCCCACTTCCACATCCCATCTATCCCTCGGCTAGCGAACGGATAAAACCTTGATGAGAGCACTGCCACATCTCTCAGGTTTTCCGATACCATGTTACAGCAAAGTTTGGGGCATGTTTCCCTGCGGCGGGACGCCGTTACTCGTCTAGGATCCCGAGGCCTCACACCGAGTTACCATAAGTAGCAACTGTCACTGCGGTGGTGTGGCGCAGAAAAAGAACGGGTTCGCGGACGAACGAGGATATAGAACAAAACCCAACGGGACGGGACGAGAAAAGAACTGGTGGGTACATTGGTAGGCAGCTTGTTTCAGGGTACCTATTTCGCAAAGTCTAAGTTATGTTCGCGCTAGTGAAACGAAACAAATGTGGCTTTTCTGGGCTTCCATAAAAAGCCTAGAAGCGCGAGTACCTGTGGCGGTGCAGATTTTTTCGTATAATTATGGGTTTTTTGTTTACTCTTCTGAAACAGTAGACCCGGTGGGTTATGGTTATCGATAGGCAGCAAGCCCCCATCCAATTGTCCAATTGCTTCCTCTGTTTCCGTTTTTTTCTGCCTGGATAGGGTTGCCGCCTACAACCTACCCCCGTCTGCCACTCACTACCCTACATTCCACACGGATCGACCATCTGAAACTTCCTTCGGCAGATCACGCCTTGCCTTTCGGGGCGGAACCTGAAACTTGCAGCTATCTCTGGTAACCAACCGCTTGTGTGGATTCCGGACAGAAGGTCAGATTAACGAGGTTTTCGATGTGGTGGCGGAGTCCGGTATCGGACAAGCGCTTAGCGGTCAGAAAAGCTTAGCATATGCGGGATGATGTGCTTTGATTGAAAGCGCGTATCCAGATTGCACGCGAGATTGCACCTCTATTTTGAGGGGACCGTGAGGACTCGTGACGGATTGGGCGCGAGTACAGTATCGTGTGCAATTGCCCGCGGCCAGAGATAGAGTCATCGTGAGGATATGGGGGTTTGGGTTTGTGTCGGTGCGTAATTTCTTCTATACTTGGACGACGGATTCGTATGGAAGTGAGTATCCAGGCTGTATTGTTGGACTGTGGATGCCTTCGACATTTTGTGGCTGCGGTTTATTCGGGTGGGTTTGTATTCGCTCGACTCTTCTTGCACCTAACACTCGGTCGCGAAATTGAGGGGAACGAAGGCAGCCGTGTAATTGTGCGAGAGCGAGCCCATGTCACTCAATCATACTTAGGGCAGCTCCATAAGCGAAGTAGTACTTGTACGCGTTGCATATATAGGGGTACCGCTATATACAAGGAATGCATCCTGTGCCTAGGCGAGAATGTTATGCTCATGGAATAGCATCCCAAGCGAAGGTAGAAGGTTTAGATATAGCATGGCAGGTATTGGGATGTATTATTGTTCCCATGGATATAATCCACCTTCTGTAATTACTTCTACAGATTATCTTCTGGGTGAAGCAACAAATACCCTCAAATCTACAGCACGAAGAATGTCACTTCCCCTTATGATGAACTTATGCTGCTGGAATTGTTATACGCACCATGGCCACGGTAGGATTAATTTCTTCCTAATGCACATGTTTACTATACATTAACGTTCGTGTTGGTGACTGGTTAAATAAGGCCATCACTTGCCGTACCACCACATACTCTCCATCCGACGCGATTCGGAAGCGGCACGGGAGGCCATTGGAGAAACACGAATTCCTACCTCCTATCGCCGGCAGAAGCGGTATTGATGGAATCATAACAGTTACGCGTACCTAGAACTAAGAAAGCCTCCAGATCTTTTTCACCTTATGAAGATGGTTCCCATTATTCGCTTGACTAAGTCCATGATCTATATTTTGCGGTGTCCGTACTTTAAGCCCTTACCAGATGACCACTCCCGCTGGTATATATTAACCCTAGGTCACTCTGCACCGGACCCGACTCCAGCATCTCATACTTTAGCTGGCATCTCGGTATGATGACATGGCCCTTCACCAAAAATAACATTTGTATATACTTAGTTCAGGAAGTATGCCGCTCTGCTGCAATGTAAGATACCGCGAGAAGAAAGAGCGTATAATATCACATCACGCGCCATGTGCGGAGAAATGGGTTGTGGCATCTGTGCCTGGTGTTTGTTTGTTTGTTTAGATCATTCCGTATTCACTTTAAAAGAGTATGGCAGCTCCTCCACACTATTTTTCCCCGCTCCTGATCTGTGCCTGGTGTTGTCCAATGTAATTTATATCACAAAATGGGCTACAGCACGTGCATAGGGGCCATCATCTTCATGTTCATGAACAGCTGCTAGGTTTTGGACGTCTCGAGCTACCGTCCGGTCCTCGATTTCCCAGCTCAAGATCAGATGAGACCTGATGAATGCAGAGTTTGTTCCACACCCTCAATCCCACCAGCAAAACTTCACACCCTACACCTGCTACCGGCCGGTGCTACACAAGACAAATTATCTCGGGTGCCCATCCCTCGGGACAAGGTGGTTACAAGACAAATTTGTCCGTAGTCTCGGACGCTGGTGTACCACATCCCGACTACTCGGAAAGCTCGACCCCGAGGGTGATGGCTCATGACTAGGATAGAATGTAGTTAACTCTGATTTTCAGCTAGCGTCGGATTGGTCAAGATGCGAGACTCCAAAAGACTCAGCACTAAACCTGGAATCCAACACTCAGAATTGATTGCGACGGCGACTTTCGGATGGAACGCCTAGTTCGGGTGTATTGCGCCTAACGCGGCTGCGTATGCCGACTAACTCTAGTCCACAGTCAGCTTGCGCTTGTTGGTGGCGTCAGGTTACGGATTGTCTTGAACTCCACGAATTGGGATGTCTTAGTGCCCAAGCAACGATCATCGTGATACAAAACCGTGCTCCTGGGTGTCGCTACAACGGCTGTGGCCGAGAAGCCGAGGCTCACATATGTCAGCCGGCTATGCATAAACAAAACCCCTCCCCACTGCTCACAAATAACATCGCAAATCATCATACTAAGCAAGCAATGGATATCTCGAACTTGTAATCGGCCCAGTCCCCCATCGTCTTCAACTTACTAACCTCCATTTTTAGATTCTCGGTTAAAGACAAAGTAGTCCTGGTCACCGGCGGTGCCAAAGGTACGTTAATCCTGTCTTTGGGAGCTTCACCATATCTGACCTCCGCAAAGGAATCGGCCTAATGATCAGCACCGGCTTCGTCGCCAGCGGCGCGCGAGTCTACATCTCCTCTCGCGACGCCACGTCCTGCAAAAAAGCCGCAGCCGAGCTTACAGCAAAAGGTCCTCCAACATTCCTCCCCCCCGCCTCCACTAACACCCACAGGTCCGGGGAGCGCCTTCTCCATCCCCGCCGACCTCCAAAAACTCGACCAAGTGCAACACCTCGTCTCCGAGCTCACCGCGCGCGAAACAAAACTCCACGTTCTCGTCAACAACTCGGGTGCAAACTGGGGGGAGTCCTACGACACCTTCCCCGATGCCGCCTGGTCAAAGCTATTGACGCTGAACCTGCAGCGCGTGTTCACCCTCACGCAGCTGTGCACGCCGCTCCTTTCCGCCGCCTCCGACCCGGCCAGGAACGACCCCGCGCGAGTTATTCACATCGGGAGTATCGACGGTCTGCGGGTCCCGGCGCTGGAGACGTTCGCGTATTCGGCGTCGAAGGCGGGGCTGCATCATTTGAGTCGGGTGCTGTCGGCGCATCTGGGTCGGAGGGGGATCACTAGTAATGTTCTTGCGTGCGGGCCGTTCGAGAGTAAGATGATGAAGGAGATGTTGGAGAGATTTCGGGATAGTATTGAGGGTGGGGTTCCGCTGGGACGGATCGGGACGCCCGAGGATGTGGCGGGCGCTTGTTTGTTTTTGAGTTCGAGGGCGGGGGCGTATATCAATGGCGCGACTATTACGGTTGATGGGGGGAGTCATTGTGCTGCTAAGCTGTGAAGGTGTTTGGTGCCGGGTTTTCTTTTACGAGAGGTGGGTAGTGTTATATCAAACAATTAAAACCGTATAGAGTTGTATCATTCTACCTGCCCTTTCGAGCCAATCCTGTGTGAGCCCAAATTCTTCGTTGATATCCAAGTTCCTTTTATGGGGGATATCGCGTGATACTTTGTGTCCATCTGACTTGGCGCGGGTCATCCATCCCAGCGTGATATTCCGAGACCACGGTTGAACGAATGGTCCTTTGTATTTTATGGATGTGAGAATCCATGTTGCCAACGTGTGGGTATTCAGAGATCCATTGTTGCGTCAGCCTTAAGAGCCGCTATATCTTCCTGTACTGACAGTTCCTAGGCTTATCAAAATCAAACCCAGGCTAGCCTAGAACCTCCTACTATGTTCAGTTCTAGCTTCAAGCGGATGTTCGTCTATTCCGCGGAACACTCTTTTTCGGTTGTAGGTAAACTTCAGGCACTATCACGTCGTACGGGATTTGTAAGGATATGGACCAAGGATATGGACCAAGGATATGGACTTGTTGCGGGTCCAACCCTACAATGCACTGTATGTGTGGCTGGTATCTAGAACTTCATGGCCCTCTATCGCTCACATATTTCTAACAAATATGACTCCTTCTCAGCGCCCATGTCTTGGATTCCAGTAAATAAATCCACTCTATGTTCCTCAAAAACAGGGACTATGTTATTCGGTGCCCGCCTGCCGGAGGACGGACCCATGGTCAGATGATGTTGTTTGACTAGTACCTTCAAGCATCTGATACTAAATTGCATTGCTGCTGGTTGTTAGCGGTGCTATTTGAGATTGAAAGATTGAAGTGAGAGCCAGCAATTGAGAAGCCCGAAAACAATTCGGTGATTAACTATCGAAGCACCGACAAAGAAGACACAAAACGAGATGAATAGGCGGTTATATTATAACCAGTCTATCTAGACATTCCTAGCAACAGAAATTTGGAAGCACTCTAGTACAAACCCTGCATTTTCAAAGAAACCTTTAACCCTTCCACCAGCCTTTTGAGTTGAACTTTTAACCCGGTCATTCCTTAGTGATTCACAACAGCGCCCGGAACCTTTCCCCAAGGAAGGCCAAAGATATACTTTCCCGCCGCTCTCGAAGTGCCACCATACTTCTTGGTGCATTGAGTCGTGGCAGAGAGAGAGTAAGACATGACCCAATTGCACGGGAGATCATATTTGGATGGATTCCCACAGACACTGATGTGAGCACCTTGATAGTCGACGAACTGGGTACAGTCCCTCTTCCAGTTCATCTTACAAAGGCCTGGCTTGGCTCCAAGGATGAAGGCTGCCCAGATAATCTTCCAGGTGAGCGGTGACTTCTTGTTAGTAGTGCAGGCGAATACATCGAAAGCTCCAGCCTCATGTTCGGCAGGGCCGTGGTATGTATCGGCTTCTGTCTGTGCAGTGTCAGCGGAATTTGATGGAGAATAGTGAATGGGGATACGCACCAAGAAATTGACCTCGAGGATGGTGCCCTTTACAGCTTCGTGAAGAGCAGCTTGCTTCTCGGCATTGGTGGCGTTTTCGAGGGCCTCGACGATCGAGGAGATAGACTCCAAGTCAATTTTATCGAGCGGGATCAGGTCGGAGTAATTGAGAGTAATGGCAGAAGCGAAGTTGGCCAGCAGAAGGACCGCAAGGAGGACGATGAGTGTAAAAGACTTCATATTGGGGGGAGTAGATATCTAAAGATATATTCGAAAATTTGGTTGATTATTTTGTTGTAGGAGACGATGATGGAGATTATGAATGGGAGGAGGGTGATGATGAAGAGGGGAAGGGGAAATGGTGACGATGAAGGAGAGAGGAGAAAGGAGAAGGAGGAAGGAGTTTTGGGAGTATGTAGGAACCGTAAATTCGCCGATGAATGGTGCTTTACTCTCGTGTTATGGAAGTAAATTGACCAGCGAAGTATTCAAAGCTTTCAGTGCACAAAGTTCGTGGTGGAAGGAACATTGTGTCAAATGTAAGTACATGTATGTACTTCGGAACAACCATCATTTCACATCACTCGCAAGACTGTAAGGCGTCGGAGGGCTTCATAATTATGAAGCCGCTTTCTGCCAAATCGAAGTTCCAAAAACCCAGGCTGGCTTCACAGAAGTGGAGCTGGATCAGTCTGCAACACGAGATTCAACACTCAGTGCTATAGGCACAAGAACATTCTACCCCCTACCTATTCTACCGATAGAGACCCACTCTGTGCATCCTTAACACTCCACTTTCAGATAGAAACAGTGATATTTTCATTCAGACGGCAACCGAAGATAGTTACACCAGCCCAAACTCCTGAAATATCAACCGCACCCAGCCTAAGCCTGCCTGCCAGTTGTGCTGAATTGTGCACGATGGTTCGGACGTTAGCCCCATCCCAGAGATTCTATTGAGAATTCCGCCCACTCTTGGGTATGGTATTGAAAAAATCTGTCACAGCAAAAACCTCGCCCGAACCATCGTGCCCGGTACAGAACCTCTCGCGAATATGGAGTCGAACTGCTACCTATCCAATGATTATCATCGCGAATTTTTAACAACAAAGTTAGGCTAGCCGGCTCACGATACTGAAGACGATGTATACTTATTCTACCCTAGTACTGTATTGGTTACTGTGGTCCGGACGTCAGCAGTCAGCAGAGGGTGCCCGTCCGGTGTTTTTTGAGTACTTGTCAGCGTCAGCAGGCCGTTGTCCGGTCACAAAAAGCTGTCAGCCAGTATAAGTGATCATATTCTATTATCCTGAGATCCCTAATTACAAGTCGGTTCTTCTCCCAGCAGGACCACCTCTGACCCCACCAGTTCTAGCAGTACTCCGCAAGCTTCGCCATTGATCAATTGGTGTGTCTTCCTCCTGTTCCACATCATCCTCCATACCTTCGTCCTCAGTATCACTTTCCTCATATTTAATAGCACTGCCTCAGCATCATATAGCATGACACCGGATGTCAGCACCTTAATATCCGGCAAAAAAGTGTCAGCCATGGGTGTCCGGTACTGGATTACCTGTCAGCACCTGGCTGCGTCCGGACCACAGTAACCAGTACAGTACTCTTGAAGGATCTACTACTAAAAAGGCGAGCATAATCTTCGAGGGGGGGATTAAGAAGTCGAGCTTAGGTGCGCACTAGGAGTACGACCGCGGTGGATAGAATTAGTTCTTATCAGCAATCGGCCGCGGTTATGGAAGCGTCAACAAACTAAGGACACAATCATCACATTCCGAGTTAGCTCCGAGAAAGTCTTTGCATAGCCTTTACCGTGCACTCCGGTGTTGCTCGTGAGATGCGATATCCCAAAACTGAGAAGATCATCGAAATTTCGAGATGAGGATTCATGAGTGATAACTGATGGTGAAGTAGATACGCAGCAGTTTCACCCCTGGTGGATTTCTGGAAACGTAGCAAAGAGATCTTTCATCCGCTAGGTGGAGATACATATACAGATCCTGGGACTTTCTAGTGATCTTGGGGAAACATCTAAGTATCATCGTGTCCTCTAAGTCAATTCAATTCAATTCACTCTAAGAAAATACCGAGACTTACGCTCATTTCTGAGCTCGGGGGATATGTTTGCCAAGGGACGAGATGTCCCAAGACGTCCCGTGATTAGCACTGAGGAAGGTTTCGGTCGCTCAAAAACCACTTTACTACTGTGGTTGCTAGAGTCGAGAATGATGTGATTTCTGATGAAACGGAGGTGGAGGTGTTGACGGCGAGTGTATCGATTGTCGTTCGTTGGTGCTTATACTCGTGTTGTATACTGAGACTGACTACAAGGTTAGAACTCCGTTGACTAAGATAGATGGCGGGGAGAAGAAGGAGGAGGAGGAGGTGGTGGTGGTGGTAGTGAACTGGTCTCATAGGCTGGAAGAGTAATCGGGAAGGCGGAAGTTGGATTACTTGTTTGCTCGGTCGTTGCTCCTGTCTCTTGGTGGCATCTAGGTCTTCCTGGGGGATTTTAGTCGTTCTGTTGCAGCATCCTTTTAGCAGTATCACGAATGAGAAAGTACTCCAATACTCTGGCAATGTTCCAGCTCATCGAACACACTTAACAGGTATAGTATTCCCCACCATCTTCATCTCCGTTTGTAGCCTCTCGCGAACCGTACTATAGTTACTACGACATCCTGTCCGTGGCCGTCTCGTAGATCGTATCGCTACTACTTAGTCGGAGCGTCTCTGGGTACCTAGGCTTCCACACGTTGTTGCGTAAGCCTCAAGAGAAGACTGTATTCACCGGGAATGGTTGCAGTGCTTCGGTATAGGTGAGTCACTGATCATCACTCGATAACACCAGAAGTTGCTATAATTGCACATATGGGTAGGATCATACTCTTGTATAGATTTTTGTACTGAATATAAGAGGGGAGAGAATCCGGAGGTTACTTGTATGTACGTTGTGTTTGTGCGAGTCACAAATGGGAGTGCACATATATGCAGCTACTCCCGGATCCGGACCATGTGATCCATATCTCCGTTGTAACTGCACACGATGCCTTTTCTTGACAGACACCTGGAAGCAGCCATGGGAGATCGACAACAGTACATACTGGGCTGCAGTTGAGATCTCAACGGAAGACCGTTTCTACGACGAAGACGGGTGTAGTTATTTTAAGGTGTCGAGGTTGGGTATTTCTCGCACTGCGTGATGAAATTGTCGGAACATGAGGGTTTGAACTCGGGGAGCTTCCGTAAATCAGTTTTCTACTTTCGCCTAACAATTTGAGGTGCGAGCTTATGAGTGATTGAAACTCTGAGCTCGCCCGTAATGATGTGAATCAGTCAGGCGTGTTATTCCTTAACGTTTAGACAATACCAATAAATGGTCATATTTCGTTTCCACTAGAGATATAACTCTCCCCGGATCCCATCTCCCACACTATATCATCTAGGTAATAAATACCATTCATTCACAATCATCGTACGTCACCCGGAACTCTGTCACGCACAGAGTCGCATCATACCACGCACAGAATAATTGTGAGACTAGTGACAGCGACTCTATAGGTATGGTCTCTATAGGGTAGTCCTGTGAAGTTCGCGCCAGCGGTTTTACCAATTCAATAATCGTAGTCGTTTCGTAAATACAGCGAACTCTGGGGAATAGCCTTCAGAGATTACGCCGACGTCATCGTCCTCCGTTTCGGTTACTTTGTTCTTCCCCTTCCTAGTTTGGTTTCGAGAGATCCTGAAGTTTAAGGGCGGTCGAGCAGTCCCCCTTTGGTTTAGGTACCGGTAATTGAGCTTTAGGAACATTCCACTGTCGCGCAGACTCTATTTTCTCCTGAATTTCACATGACCGCTGCCAATCAATTCTACTTACTCTTTCCATGATCAACAGCCGAGCTCGGGATTCCGAAATGTCCGTAAGCGAAAATTCTTCAGGGAATTCGGTTGAAGTCTCGCTCCATCTCCGACCACTGTTCATCCCCTATCCTTTTTCCGTTCTAAACTCGCACCATCCGTTCCCTCTGTGGCTATAGTACCCCTCCATGTGATTCATCAGGCTACATACTGCACCAAGCTACCCACCAATTGCTTATTCCACAGTTAGCTGTTACAGCCCATCTTTGTTGTTGGAAAGGGGGCGTGCATGCTTTTCCTTTTCAGGCCTCGGTAAAGTAGCCGATGGTAATCTAGAGGCTGCGAGTCATCTCCAGTGATTTTACCACTATAAGACCATACATAGACATTTTCTGCAGGTGCACGACTTTCGGCTTGCTTTGTCTCAAAATGAATCGCCCTGACGCACATGGCTCGCAAGTGATTGGCATTGGCACAACCCGTGCACCGACACGCATCGTTGAAATCGGGCGTAGAGTACGGCATCTCCGATGTAGGAATCACTACCAGCACAGTCAGCTAGAAAACAAAACCACCCGTATTGGGCAGGATTCATGAATACCACCAACACAATCGACACTGCGCTTAGGCAATGCAATTTAGGCGCCATTGATTGTAACCCACAACGCCCAATAAGTAAGGTTGACAAAACAAAATATAGTGTGGAAGGAGCCGGACAGGTGGTTCGGTAAAATATATGATTATGTTTTGTAAGTTGGCTATGGTCTGGAATTTTAAAAATGAGGCTTCATGTGAGACCTGGACCCAGGGTAGATAACCGTTGGGCAACGAGCCTTGGCTCCACCGTACCCATGCAGTCTGGTAATTCCAAATTCGGCGAGTCAAGCTGCTGCGGCGGTTCAATTGCGATTTATTCCTTTTCTTTTTTCTTTTTTCTCCCATACATTTCGTGGTTTAGCACAGGCTTACTATCCCCTGTGATTGAATAATGTTAAGGTTATCGATTTATAGATAACCCTATTGATGTGCATGATGCATCTAAGGATATATGTTAAAGTGTTTCCGGATAGGCCATCGAGGTGCGCTTGAGTCAATACAGTGGTGGTTGGGGAGGCTACAATACCTAGGCATCCAGCTGGTCATATGAACTTGCCTGTGCCTCTTAGCTTTAGTGTTTACGCCGCAGTTGTGTATTGCTCTCTATTTCATGTCGAAACACGCACAGTGCGATATTTATTGGCCATGCGATGATGCACAGCTATTATATATAAATATAAATATTACGCTCGACAGCTGCCTTGTGAATAACCGACCGGGACAGGCTATAAATGTTGATGTTATTACCCTCAACGAGCCCCATCCAAGGATTAACGGCTGGAACCTGGTCCATATGCATGATCTCCGCAGTGCCGGGTATCTACTTCTAGATTCGTCTTGTACTGATAAACGCCGTAAGTTCGTGTATTGTGAGCTGTTTGTTGGATCCATGGTTTGATTGGGTGGGTGTCACAAAAAAAAGGGCAATATCGAAGCGAATCCGTTCCGGTGGTCTGGGACATATTAAGTCACCTGTGTGGCTCTTTCATGTGTCGGCACTAGTTCTATGTGACGAGGATCAATATTCTGGGCCTGTTCTGGGGATCTCCCTTTTGGCTGTGAAAAACTTAGCGCGGAAGCGAGACTGCAACAATGCAATAGCACTTTACCATTCTCATCGTGACAACATCGATTAATGCCCAGCGGACAGGATAAATGGGGACGAATCACACGTCAGATACGACGGAGCGGACAACAGAGCGGTGTGGATCATCGTCCTCAGATTTCGCAATGTGGCTGCATAAACCACGCATGAGATGGTTGTTGAGGATTCTCATCCGCCGTTACCGAACACTTGATCCTATCAAATTCGACTTCAATGCGACAGGTTTCAGAGCTGCCTACTTCTTGTCAATTACGTCTAATAAATCAAGAATCAAGATAGATGATATAATACCTCATCCATTTCTTCCTATCAAGGCTGTGGGATTCAGCGAATTGTCATCTGAAGTCGTTTCACTATTTTCAAAGTGAGAGACGTAAATCTATTGCTGAAAAGCCCTTTCTATTTCGCTCGCACAAGGGGATTTTCGATCTTGCAGCCGGTGAAGACTTTCAGGCGCCCGGTCTACCCTCGTCCGATCAGCCGATAATTCAGACTTGTAAAATTGATGTAAGTCTTAGTGGGTCTCGTTCGGCAGCTATGAGGTAGTGAGAGCTTACTTTCTCTACCTATACTTCTGAGCTTCATAAACAAACACTTGAGCTAGTTGAATTTCTTTCTTTATGTAACCCGACAGGTCCTTTCTTTGGAGATGACAGTGACATACCATATTAATCAATAAATGTGCATCCTAGGCAAGTTATTTGCGGCGGATTTGCTGGAGCAACAGAAATAGACCACTATAGCCGCCTGAAGAGCGTTTAACGTCCCCAATCGGAGTTTTTTTTAACCCAAATATGTTGTCCAGATTTGAGTGGTGCCTCAGAGGGTGAGGAGGAAGGTTACTGCGGCTTGAAAACGATATGGGAAACGTGAATATTTGAGTCGACTCTCCTCTCAAAGCTTAAGCGCCGTGAAATAATTTACGAGTGAATTTCGAATGCTTCTGGAATCTGAGGGACATCGATGAAGAGTCGAAGTGCAGATCGGAGGCAGCCAAGCATGGATCCGTGCAATGATGATGCATGCATGTGTCTTCTCGTGGCGGTGACTTTTGTACCGCCGAAGAGATCTACATACGGTAATACCCCCTGCATCAGGTACAGAGGTTTCGGAAACCAAGTGGTACTGTAAAGTATGTAGAAGCAGTGGCGCGTGAAACGAAGTACATACGCCAAACCCACATTCATCAATATATCATCTTCTCAGTGCAGTGTAGCAGGAGAAATCGCACTTGTAAACGGTTCAGTCGCCTTGTCGTCTTCTGCCTGTGGCTCTGAGTAGAGCTGGAGCTCAGACTTCTTTTGGCGCAAGCACCATGTCTCGGTAAATGCTCTTCCACCATCTGAGATTATTAGGGTGTTCGGTTTCTTTGGTTCGGTATGATCCGGTCGTGAATTCTGCAGTCGGTTCGTTCATCAGGCTAGTAGCGTTATGATAAGAATACTGGGGTACTTGGCATCTAAGCTTTGAGTCTTTGTTTTTCTGGAGCCCACGAGGCAACGCAGCAAACCCGGGTGTGGGAGAGGAAGTAAGAGATGCATCGCTCCCAGCCACACAAACCATGGGCCAGTTGCGCCATGTCAGAAGTACATGTAAGTATTGTAGTTCTCTGGCGAGTGCGCCTGTTGTTCTGTGAAGAGAATGCAGCCGAGTATATTAGAGCACATAGTAACATTTCTACTACTTTCTACCGATTAACCCGGTATCCCTTATTTCCAGTCTGTCAGACACACACACCAATGCTTGCGGCACTGGTAGGGATTCATTTCGTGGTATGATGCTAAATATGCAGACGAGGAACGAGCAGCACAGAACTGCTAAACACCCACATGGGAAGGAGGACTACTTACCAGGAGGAGGGTGTTATGCGGTTTGCCTGTCGCCTGGTTGGCCGTATGAGAGACTTCCGCTTCTGATATCCAGCTTTTCTCCCCCCGGCTTGCATCCATCGAGAACTTCCCGGAAAAAATAATTATTAGGTTGAAAATGAAACAAGTGGTACATGTGGAACTCAGCCCCAAAGCTCTGTTGTTGGTTGCCGCTAGTTGCAGACACCTCGACATACTTCATACAATCAGTACATCCACCACCTCTCCACCCTATTGTGGATCGGGAAGAGGCAGCTCGATTGTCACTACGGTCAACGGAATTATTATTTCCATATTCCATGATCGCCATTATTCCATCCACCCATCTCAGATGTCAGACTTACCTAGCAACCCTTAGTACTCTGCTTAGGGATGTGCTCACAATAAACTTTAGTCGCAGTTACCGGGAGTGTCTAAGAGAGCACCAGAAGCAAGCAGGCAAGCCAGCCCAGCAGGCCCAGCAGCAAGCAGGCGGGCAGGGCAAGCAGGCACTGACAGGAGTCAATCAAGAGTGTTACCGGGTCTCTACCACAATTCCTCTGCACCCGTTCATTCATTCATTACCCCGTTACCCATTCATTCTCTTCTCGAGAGTTCCCAGCAAGCGTTCCCCTTTTTGTTTTCTGCTTTTGCGACTCGACCCATCGTCGAGCGAGCGGGTGAACGACCGTTTCCTTTTTGCGTGCGTGCTGTTCCCTTGGCGCAGAGAAGCAAGCAAGCAGGAGACAGACCGAAACAGAGAGTAGATCACCGATAGTAGATACTGCCGTGCTACTACACTACTACTGCTGCTGTGGGCGTTTGCTGCTACGGGCTTCCACTACTTCGACAGTTCGTTTTCTTGTAAGTTGCGGGTGATCAACCGCGACCTAGAAACTGCGCTGCATCACCGGCTAGGTACTGCATATAAGGTAAGTGTTCTTCAGAAGGGCCGGGCGGAATATCCCAGACCCCAAGCGTCTCTCTCGCCAGGTTCTAGCAGTCGATACTACACTACACAACATACCACTTGCGCCATCTTAACAGCCACCCCAACGGCGGAGTCAGAGCCCGATCGCAAGACAGGGCTGACACAAGTTTATATCGTTCAGGTATCGGCCATGGTGGGGAGTGAAACTCCTCCAATGCTGCGCCGGCCTGGGACTGGGGGCCGGATTGAAGATGCCTCCACACATACACATGTAAAGCATCCCTCTCCCGTCACCAGCCCCAAGCAACAACCTTCTTCTCCGGCTGCCTGCACTTCCTCCACGACGTCAAGCAATAATAACTCCACTACTCCCCCTTCTGCTTCAACAAAATTGGGGGCCAGCTCAAAAACGTCCCCCAAGAGGCTCCAGCACTCGGACGTATCATTATCAACAAATACCTCCAGGACATCTGCTACTCCCGCCCATGCTATGTCCGCCATGTTGAAAGAAGGGACCACTCCAACTCAGCGGATAAGCCGGGCGAAGAAGGGGAAGCGTGTACATGCGTGCAATCATCCGGGCTGCGAGAAGGTTTGTCGAACCAGCGAAATTCCGGTGCCAACACATCTTGAGCCTGAGCTAATTCACATTACAGGTCTTCACTCGCGCGGAACATCTGAGGTAGGAGACATTGGTTCGTGCACTCCAGCTCCGCGTCACGGCTCTAACGGTCTTAGACGGCATCAGCTAAACCACAGCACCGAAGTTTACTACAAATGTGACATGTGCGAGAGGACCTTTGTCCGGCAAGATCTTCTTACTCGTCATACGGAACGACAGTATGGCCCATCTTCTTAACTTTTATTGTTTGGTGCCATTGACAAGATGCGTAGCGCAACGCAGGCTAGAAAGGCCGTACAAACATTGGCATTAGCCCAAAGGCATCGTCAGTTTTCAAGTCATTTTGGAATCAACGGTATTGCTGTACTAGCCGCACCACCCCCACCACCGACTAGCGACTATGGTGGGAATGCTCATGTTTTTGACACGAGCTCTCATTCGAATACTCGAATTCACAGTCAAGATGCGAGCGTTCCTCAGATAATCAATGTACTTTCACCGCACCAGTCTTCCCCAACCGCCTCCACAGTGACATTGCACTCCTCATCTGGGGCATATACGCCAAATTATCCTGCTCCAATTCCAATACCGATATCTCAGCCTGGAGAATCAACACCGGATTTTACGCCCGCGGACTCGTCTACATCACCCTCTGTTGGCGGTTTGCAGAGACCACATCTTCCTTTTCACCTGCAACACAACGAACCCCAAAGACAAGAGCAATACATGGTCCCAGTAACATCGCATTCGGAGATAATGCGGCCGCCTCTGACATTAACGGACCACCACCAACAGCAACATCAGCAGCAGCAACAAATGTATGCCACCAGACCGTGGGATAACTACGGCTGGCTATTTGACGATAGCTTTCCGGATCAGCTTGTGATGGAATTAAATCAGAACCAAGTGACCTATCTGCACCCTTTAGAAGCTCAGCATTATGGAAATGCAGGTGAAGCTTCTTCAAACAAAGGCAGTAGTGGAGGTTTGACACCGGCATTCCATCCCATGGACGAGACAATGCGATCCCAGGTCCTGATGCTTGTTGGAGACGCACCAAATCTGCATTCAGGGAACGTCGGAATGGCGGCTATGCAGCGTTACCTGAGACTTTACTGGACTGAATTTCATCCGATGTTTCCGTTGCTCCACAGACCGACTTTTGTTCCAAGCATACAGATGGTTATGTTAGTGGCAATTGTATTGGCTATTGGTGCATCTTTTGCAGACCCTGATGCCAGCAATTTTGCTATGACAGTATATGATAAAGTGAAGGGATGGATTCTGAATGTAAGAGATATCTTCAGACAGGCATACGATAAATCAGTTAATTCTTTTAGTCTGAAGAGTTTTCTTCCCACAGTCCGAACGTCATTACACAGCAGCTCATACTCCTAACCGACGTATTTGGAAAGATGCGGTCTACACGATCACAGCTGGAGGATACACAACTGGATTTTATTCTTCTGAACGTAAGTTTATATTTGAAACTTATGAGGGTTTCGTTGCTAATTGCCATAGAATCTTCGTCGGAGTCAAATTATGAGCAGCGACCCATTGCAGAACATCAGAAGATGTCATAGGCAAGGACTTGAGTTTGACTATCAGAGCGAGTGGCAAACATGGATAGATTTGGAGTCCAAGAAAAGGTCCCACTTTCTCGAAACGGTTTCATGATCAACATAACTAACATATCATTGAAATAGAGTTGCTCTGTTGTTTTTTTATTGGGATACGCAGCAGGCAACCTTATTCGGACAGGAAATGTGCCAAACTGTATTCGACGTGCGCCTCCAACTCCCCTGTGAAGAGTTTCTATGGAACGCAAGCACTCCCGTAGAATGGTTCGGCAGATTGGATGGTGTTCAAGAAGGGCTAGGACTCCTCGAGGCTCTTAAGATATTCCTAGATTGTCGGCGAGAGCCTCCAGCATTATCACCTTTGAGTCTAGTATTAGTACTCCACGGCCTTATTGCAGTTGGCCTAGACCTCCAGCGACGGTCTTCCTCGATAGGTCATAACTCAGACGACACGGCTGCGAAACAATCCCGAATATCCCGAGCATTTGAAATCTGGCGGGGACAACTTGAATCGCTAATGCCGCAGGTGTTGTTACAGTCTTGGTACCAAAAAGTCCTACTAATGTACCATATGGCCCATATTGCCCTTCACACCAATCGGCAAAACCTTTTGGTTGGAGCTGGAGACCGTCGTTTCTATAGACGCAACTCGAGCGACTTTTACCGGGCAAAGCAGGAACTACAGCAATGGGTTAGTATTCCGTCAGCTCAACTGGCTACATGGCATGCTGTCCAGATCCTCTTGCGATATCTCGGAAGCTCGCAGATGTACCATCAGGATTTATACGTTTCTTGGTCCACCTACATGGCAACACTGATCTGCTATACGTACGGAAATATGTCAACATCGCCATCGGAGGTGGTGGAGCAGGAAGATGCAGCGGTGTGGGATCTGGAACAAGATATGAGGGCCTATTTGCAAATGATGAATACAGATACCTGGGAGAGCTTGACACATGTGAGAAGGCACCAGAGAAAGAGAACTGATGGGCTGTTGGCCGTAGTCAGGAATACGATGAAGTTGGCTAGGTGGGGTTTGGTTCAAGAAGGACTCGAAGTGCTGAAGAGACTTGGCGGGGCGACCATCAAAAGCGTTTGATTTCTGATTCCCTTTGTGGTGGTGGTGGTGGGGGCAGGAAGGGGCGTTTAGGAGGGGGACTGGATTATATGGGGTTGATTTACACGTACACGATTTTTGCTGGCAACTACTTCGAGCTGGTCTGGGATTTGTTTTAACTATAGGGAATGGCGTGTTATGGTTTGGCTTTTTCTTTGAGGCTTCTAACGGCTGGAGTTCCTTGCTTTCTGACTTCACTTTGCGATATATACCTTTCTTTCTACATAGGGTTCTTTTTCTTCGGCTTCTACTTTACTAAGGCGATTTATAGGCAATTTATATTGGGCCATCGTGGTTTCTGTTTTTTCTAGTCATTCTCTTTTTCGCGATTGTTCATACTTTTTTTTTATGGGTTGGGTGGTTTTGATTACTGCTTACACTTCTTACCTTACATCAATTGTACTGTATCTTCATTCCGATTCTGCATAACATTCTAGCATAAAATGGGGGTACAAGTCCTGCAATAAATAAAAGATCAAGGGAGCTTCTGCACACCTCGGACGAGGGCATCCCATAACGGTTCCGTAAACCACATAAGGTGCCTGAAAAGTCGATGGTGCCATGTTAATGTTGTAGGGGGAACCACTCAGGCTTCTGGGTCTTCGGGGGGCTATGCTGTGTGGTATTCAAATTTCTTTTCAATGCCCAGTCTTTAAGCTGCTGCGAAGTAAGAGGTTTGTATAGCTTTTAGAAATATGCTAATCTTCTGCATTTGTTGCTGTGAAGCGATAGTCATAGTCACCCTTGCCATACGAGGTGAATAGATGACCAGGCGGCGGGCAAGGCGTCAGGGATTATCCAATACGGCGAACTATATGCTTATCCTCTCTAAGCGGCTTCGATTCTGTAGAGTACAAGGAGCGGTTGGCGTGAACTTCATTATGTAGTTGCGCTTGCAATTGACTGTTTCAACCCAATACTTCATAAACTCATGAACAAGATAGCTCTTGACCGCCAGCTTGAATACAGAGTACTAAACCCTCTCCACGAAGAGAATTTGGAAAGAACCAGGTACCCATATAACTATACCATCTATTCTGCACGTTGTAAGGTGTGTGAGAAGGTTTCCTTTACATCGTTGCCACCATGTTTTTCCCTGACACTCTTCCAGGAGATTGTCAACGCTTCCCGCTTGTCAGAAGTAAAGTCGGAAGTGCGTGTTTACCACGTTTTCGACGTTTTCGCCGTGTTTGCCGTGTTTCGGGGTGCAAAAATGTGTGCCCACCCGGAACAAAGTGTGCAAGGTACCCATCCGAAGCAGAGGAACAAGCCAGATATCATATCAACCAGGTTATCCTTACGTGCCCGCTCCGACTATATCATGCATAAAGTGCATACGAAGGTATTCATTTTGTCGGGTGAGGATATATGCTGTCGTGCCTGAATAGTCCCGGTCTCACCACACGCGCCACACACACACCAACGTTTCTTTGCTTCTGTAGGTAATCCCGAACGGTGATTCCCGTATTCAAAACCAGCCATAGGTGGTCCCGATCACTCATGGGTTCAGACAAAAATCCCTCTGGGAGCCAGCCTGTGCGAGCAATTGCGCTGGGTTTCTTCCAACCTCCCAGCTGCAAGTGTGGTACGGTGTTCCGGAATTTTATCCGTCGTTCCCGAAGTCTGGTTCTTTCATCTTAATCTCGAAATGGCAGGCGTAAATGAGTTCCAAATATACTCGGAGGATTCCATAATGCACTACATTCGTCTGTAAGCAGATGGTGTGTTGTATGGTATGAGTCAATACTAGGTGCACAGAAACATCATCTGGTGGGGAAATTTGGACATGCATCCGGATTGGTGATATCTGTGCGATAACTATACTTAGATGAAGGTTCCGTCGGACCAAGTTTAATACGCATGAATGTGCTTACCCCGCCAATCACGCGGGCCTGCAGAATTCTTCCAGTCAGCCGCCACATCACGAACAAATACAGAGAAAACCTGTCTTTTGAGGTACACCATCCGCACATATCCGAAGGTTGGGGCAAGGTATTCAAAGCTTCCCCCATCGTCGACTAGATAAACTGCGATCTGCCAACCGCCATGCCTAAATCGCCGTTTCTCAAACGCTGTGGCGCAGAGAACGTTGGGTAGATGATACCCGTTGTCTAATTAACTATATTGAGTGAATCCAAAATTCCGGCAGTTTTTTGACCAAGGGTGACATGCAGTGAGAACCAGATGGCAATGCTGCATATGGCGTCAGATCCGTAAGGAAACCTTCTTTCGACTTCAAACCATCAATCGCCCCTTCATTCAACCAGGCATCGCAGCCGACCAGCCAATCGCAGGGTGTAAGGAAAATCGACCCAGAACACCGGAAGGAGTGTCGTGCCAGCGGAGTCGAGTCAACCGATTGTGTCGACCTCCCACTGTCAGCCATTGATATGATTAATGATCCAGTTTCTGGTATCTATGGTAAGTGTTGTCAGTACCAGTATAGTCACTCGTAGTAACAAGAAAGACAGGATCAAATACTTGCTCCGCCCTAAGGATGCGGACGTCGCGGTCCCTCGACGGCAGGAAGCCGTTGCTCAACTGAAGCAGGGTTAGGTGTGTGTATGTTCTGAATCGTGACAGGGTTAGGTTATCACTCTTGTTTCTGAAGTTGCATTGAAGCAAGAAAAACATGCGGCGGTATTGGTGGGGGCTGCTGGTGGACGCAGGTATATATGGCGATGTCCTCTCGAGCTTGGGCCGCTTGCTGACATGTTTGCTCCCGTCCGCCAGAGCCATACCGCATTCATGCTGATGAAAGACACTTTATTTCAGTTGCAAATCGGGCGGTTTTGGAGACACGTCTCTCCTAATATACTCAGTGCGCTCGCTGTCCAGGATCTTCTTCAGTTACAAGTCAATGTAACCAACCATGCGGATCTCTGCATATCATATCCGTTTGTATGTTCTCCATTGCCGTGTGTTTTAATGAAGTAGGGAGTGTACATGGAGCGTCCGTCCTGTCGTTTCCCCACACGTTCTCGAGGTATGATCTGATGGTAGTTCTGCAAAGGTGTGGCAATCGGGGCTGCACGCTGACTACATCCATCTATATAGTTTCGAATTCTGCTTTAGAGGAGATAACCAAGAAGGTGGGCCATGCTTCCATCGACGCCGAGGTTCATGCGGTCACCTGTCGGGCAGGTCGAAAGGATTCCCAATATCAACGAGCCGGATGAGCGGAAGAACCTGGCTTGCTCGAGCTGGAGACTGCGACGCACTTTCTGATTCTAGCCGAAAGAATTTACAGCCTTATTCTCAGCCAAAGTATATTTCTCTATTTTTGCCTACGGTGACTCCGGGTCAGGAGGATATTGTCCGTTGGCTCGGGTTTCCGCATTCGAGCTCAGCAATCACGAAGAAAACAACGACAAGGATATGCTGGAGATGGATATCTGCCAGAGAAGCACATGCGGGGCTACAAATGTCCGGCATAATTGATGCTGCAGAGAAGCATACGTCGGGTATTCTCTGGTAGTTGGGCATACAAGATCCCGAGGGAACAAACACTATACTGATCTCGCAAGAAAGATAATGATTGCAAAGTGGACTCCTCAGGAAGAAAGGGAAGGAAGTCGGATATATTACAGCAAGGCACGTACCCTCCCTACATGTATCGGCTGGGGCTGCTGAGGGATGTCTACAGAAAGGACAGATTTGCCGTTTTGATTACTCTCAAAGCCCTCGGCACTGGGGTTAGGAGTAATAACAACATAGGCGCTTTTAAAGTGCCTTTCTGCCGCCAGATTATGTGAAGATATACGACGGTGGCTTACGCTGTTGTTTCTCCATCCCCCAGTACCGAGAACGCGTTAGCACTATGTATCTTACTCTGCTTAATATATACAATAGGTAACCTACATCCAAACCACCGAGCGCCTTGAGTCATATGGTCCAAGCCGGCGCTTCATGTAGACAAATATGTTATCGTGTGCGATTGATATCTGAAACCAAAAGTGCAGATCCAGATCTTGCCGGCATGTGAACCGACGGATTGTTCACCATGTGGTTCGTGCATGCGCGCAGCTTCTCAAGGCTCCGCCGCGAATTTCAACAAATACTTCTAGATACGAACCGAATAACTGAGAAAGATACCAATACTACGTGGAAACTAATTAAGTACTCTTCTCTGCAAATTCGCCTGGACAATTCAATCCCAAATTCCCAGGAAATCGTTGACTTGTCAAGTCTCGCCCTCACCTAGAAGGTTACATGTCACACACCAGATGCCCGAGACACCTAAGAGATTAGGAATGGAGCGGTTTATATCACGGTATAGATATGGAGAGTTATATACTACCCTGCGTCACTACATGGATACAATAGTACAACTACACTCAAGCCGACGAAGTCCCGCCCTCTACCCCCCGGCCCCAAACAGCTGCTCAATAATCTTGCATATCATTTTCCGCTTCTCTTTTTCGCCTTGTATCATACACAACACTGTAGCAACGAGTACATGTCTCAGCCTTTCCCTCTCCACCACGTCATCCGGAAAACACTCTTCAAGACCTCTCTCAAACACAGATAGCCTCCCCACTTTTCGTTTGGCCCACAGACTGGTAAATTTAGCCAGGGTAATCGTGCGCTTTCCTAGTTCTGGTGGGGCTAGATGTGTTTCTTCCGGTGATCTTTCAGTCCCCAGCTGTGAGGAGGGCGCCTCGAGAGGAAGATATGCTACCAGCTTCAAGTGATTGTACCGCGACCACTTGCCCCAGTATTTTTGGTCGTCGCGGACGGTGCCTGTACCTTTCCATCTGCACTCGATATTGGAATAGCGGAAGCCGTATTCCCTTGTGAACCGGCCATTCCAGTACAAAGTTAGATAGGCTTCAGATGGGTCAAGGTGAGTGGGCAATTCAAGAGGCAATTTTGAAGTGCCATCAACTTGTTGACCAGCGTCTCGCGAGCGCCGCTGTCGCCGGATATAATCTCTTCCCGTTTCACCTGGTAAACCGAAAGAGCGTAGGCGGTAGTTGGAGGAGACAACACCACGAGGGTCGATGATGGTGGGGGCATTGAGTGATATCGTGTGCTCTTCCTTCTCTTCCGTGGCCGCCGATCCTACTACCACTTCTTCGCCAAAACCGCTATCCACCCGCTTACAATCCTTCGTCTTCTGATTCTTCGGTGCTTGTAACTTCTTATGCCATCGTCCCCACCACCCTGGATTGTCTTTCGGTATGGCAAAATCTAAGGTAAACCTTCTCCAGAAGCATTCACCGTCGATCATACACACCACTGGCGCCCCCTTCCCTCCAAGCCGTAGCGTCTGGGGTGGACTATGGAACCAGATGCGGGGAGTGTGCAAATAGTAGCTGGGTTTTCGAGGGTCGGACCCGGGGTCGTCAAGTATTACTTCTTTCTCTTTTGCACCATGGCGGTATTTGTGGCGCCACCCGGGGCGGGTTATTTTCGCGCCGGGGCAGATCGTAGAGAGCTTATGGTCGGGAATAGTGTAAAAAACGAGATTAGGGTGTTTTTGGCTAGTGTGGTAGATGTGGTAGGTCGTTGTTCTTGTAGAATCTGCTTCTGATGTTATAGGAATGGGAGCAGAGGAAGGGCAGAATATGGGGATGTTGATTGCCGAGTGCGAGGGTGTAGGAGGTTGGATCATGATGGCAGGTATTGAAACCATTATCGCGGCGTGCTGGAGCTGGAGTTTTTGGTATTGCTTTTTGGTTTCTGCGATTTTCAGTCTTCAGTTGGTATGCATATATGGCATGGTACTGTGTAACTAAGTTAGAGCAATCAGTAATCAGACCACACAGATCAGACTTGCGGTGACAGGGGAGTGGGGATCGGTTCGTGTTCGGTTCGGTGATCGAATGAAATGTCTGGAGATTTACTTTCCCCGCCTATTTAAAGTAGGTGTCACTTCGGGGAGGTTGAGCTTTTGGTTTGGGAGAAGTCGCCTAAGAAATGCCACTTAGCTGCTCATTCGTTTGTCAAATTGGCACTTATAAATCATATTATCGAGCAGTTAACATTCATTGGAAATGCTACATGGTTATCAACAGGGTAGAGGTACTGAAGCATCACTCGCCTTTCATCTGGGTTAGGGATGATTTGAGAAACAAACTGAGGCAAGCAGCACATTGAAGTATTGTGATACTGCACCAGAAACCTAGGGATATAGCTGGTTACGGTGAATCAGAGAAAAGAGACAAGTCAAAACACTGCTATCGCCTATTCTTCCCACTCAAGCAGAATACGAGTGACCGGACATGCACGTATGTAACTATTACCCAACCTTATTCTCATCGCATTATACTGTAACACCTCCTATTACTCAAGTATCTTGATGAAAAAAGGCATGGATGGTGAAGCCACAACAACGAGGAAGCTTACCAGCGCTGAAAGAAGTTCATCTGGTTTTAATAGCCCAAGTGAGTAGCTTCATATATGTTTGTTCCATCATTGTGTACGAGTAAAGCTAGTCAATGCAGTTGGCGTGGTGGGTGATTCGGCATGGTTTTACACCCAATCCCGAAAGAGTTGAGTCCTGGTTTGTGGAATTGAAATTTCCATCACTAGGGAAACGAAACATCATACGCTATCACCCTGACCTAATATGAGAGCAACTACTTTAAGTACTTAGTATATTTAGTCTGACAGACTATAGTATGTTCACTCGGGTACCTGTCTTTGGCGATAGCTTATTCCTTGCGACCAGCGCATCTTCTGCTTTTAAGGACTACCCCAAGGCTCTTCTGAAAATCCAGGAATTCACGCTTTTTACCTAAAGTATTTGCCTGCGGGCCTCGGCGTAGTAGGATAAGTGTAGCGGGTAAAGTTGTAGATCTTCTGAAGCATACAACACCTGGACCCGACGGACTTACTCAGTACAGTATGACGAGCATCCGGGACCTAGGATCTCGGCCGAATGATAGCTAGTGATTTCCTTGTCCCCGCGAGGAAATGGTATTGCTCATGGGAGCGTTAGCATTCTAGATCAAAGGTTACTACTACGAAGCCAGGAAAAGATCAAAACCCGAGACAAACCACTTTTTTTTAGTGTTAATCCGGCCCTAGTTAAATGTCTACCTCTGATCATCAATTTCACACTACTTGTTAATGGAATGCCTGGGCCTCGAGCTGTTGAAGATGGGAAAGGGGGGTGTGAATTTTGGATTGATGTCTATAGCTAAAAGGAATTACGGCGGGAGTAAAATTGATTACCAACTAGGAGACGAGAGCTAGGTGAGGGATTCGTTACATTCAATCTTGACGGAGATGTATCAGTGATATGCTGAATGCGGTCAAAGAAAGGTAGACTGCTGCACCTGGAAAGTGTGGGAATGAATGCACCCATTCATTCCCCTCCTCACTTAACGCGGACCTCAATCTTACATGCCAACTGTTTCTCATACAAAACACCACAATTCTATCGGTTGTGAAGGCCTAGACTTAGAGAGTAAACTCGGAGCCTTAAACCCACATTGCTTACCTCCGAGTTTAGTTTCACGGCTGGCGATTCTTCGTGTGGTTATAATCCCCGAAAATCTGGTCCCGTATGAGCCTATTGCCCAATTACAATGAGTGAATGATGATTGAAGTAAGGATTGCAGGGGTTTCTTCTGGTGTTGATTTTTGTCTCAGGCACTTAGACGGCGAGGTTTCTAGTATGAGATTTTCTTAGTGGGTATAAGACATGATTTGATAGGATTACTGAATTACAGGAAATAATCAGGTGTTTATTCACTTTGCATGCAAGATGTTCGATTTGCGGTATTATATTGAGATTTGTTTGGCGGTGAATTTCACTATAGCTGTGGGATTATCTCCCGCACTGGTGAAAGTGCTGCAAACATCTAAGTATAAGCCCTAAGCATGTGCTAAAAGGATGATAAATGGACTGAGATTATTCGGTGTTGAGGTTCAATCAACCAATAGATGCAAGCCCTGGAATTGTATACAGCACTTTCCACCAGTACAAATGAGACCCGGGGTGAGCCGGGGGAAACCTTGGAGTTACCGTATTATCTGACCGTATCCAGTTTCTTTGTAGCGTCGCAGGGTGCTAGATCCATTACATTAATTCGCCCGTCCTCTCAACAGTGCTGGCTTCTATGCAAGTTCAAGGTTTGGGGGCGAATAAAAGCTGCTCTCTGGGCTGGAATGTCTCCTGCGGCGTTATAAATAGACCGGATACCATCAGATAATACGGCATTTAAGTAAGGAGGACTTCAAAGATGGTGTTGACGATCCTGTTGTGTGCAACCACAACTTATAATTAGGTTAGTGCGAGTGCCGACTGGTGTCTGCATATGAAGTTTCGTTGAAACTCGAAGTCTGGGTTATCTCCACCTCCGCATTCACCTTCGCCTCCGCCTCCGCCTCCGCATTCTCCGCCATCCCAGCTATGCCCCCACTGGCGGGGGAACTTCATATAACCATATCTCGCTCCCTCTAGAGGCTTAAATCACCATTGGGTATTGCCGGTACCATCAGTCATCTGGGTATGTCTCCTCTGTGCTTTAGAATGAGGAGCTGCTTGAAAGTGCCGGCTCAAAAAACCTCAATTTGCAGCTTCGCCATTTCCTACATCCCCACTCGCTGAAGCACTTTAGAGTTCATCCTACTGTCGGGCCGCATGTACACCATAGTAGTGATGGAGAGAACCAGCACCCGAGGATGTTCCGGACACTAGCCACACAATCCAGAAAGCATTGGGCCACTCTGTCCTCATTGCTCATACAATTGGCCTTATCGGGCCTATCCGGATCTGCTAGCATCCTGCGGCTCCACACCCAAGCTCTCTCGAGAATTCCGGATTTCTCACATGGGCAAGCAGAAGCAGTGCAACGCGCCATGTCACCAAAACATGACGCCTAATGTTCCCACCCCATTTGACTCTTCAACTCTCCAAACCGGGATACCTGAGCCGAACGAATTGCAAATCGTAACTAGCTATGTTAGAGTAGACAGGAAGTGTACGGTTGTTCATTGAATGAAATATTCTCCCAAATCCCCATGGTTTTTTTTCTGCCTTTTTGGGTTCCGCTCCCGTGGTGGCACGTTGAACGTTCGGATGGGGTAAACAAATTATGAAGAGGTTGGTAAGAGCGAGTGGGAAGGAGGCTGTTGTACCTACTTATAAGTACCTAGGCTGGTATGTTATCGTCAACTCCATGTTGGCTATTCTTTCGAAAGTATCCGGTATCAGGAATTTTGGATTCTGCGAGATAGTTGGGTGTATGGCAGAATGCGATCCAACAGGCCTTGGCGTTGATTAGAGCCGAACGTTGGTTGGTTGGTTCCATTTTAATTCGTGATGCTAGAGTTTTCGTTGCTTCGCACTTACTAACGAGCATCATGATCGGCAGGTAGGTAACCTATTGATGTGAATGTGGGGGAAGATTGATCTTTAAGAAAAGCAAATGAGCTCCTGAAGCCAGACGAGACAAGCGCGGGTTTGCATTGGCAGAGTAAAAGCTTTTTCCTTTGGTAGTCGCTGCTTTTTTTCGCAGCTCATCGCGACATCTACCTGAGCAGCTAACTAGTGGTACTTCGCACTACCCTACCCAGAGTGCATGCATATGATGCATATGTTATCGACCCTCATGCAGCAGGCTCGCGCATAAATGTACAGTGGATTCCGCGCTGGGAACTGTGCTTTCTCTTCTGGTTCGATCGCTTGAAGACGTTTCCTTCACTCTGCAGCACTAAAGAGTCCCAAATCCTCCTTGGTACCATTTGACTGCATACCCTTGCTGGCCTTTATCTAACGAGAAAAGCGAGGGCATCCTCCGCCCACTTCCACTCATTCACTTGGGGTTTTTTCCTCTTTGCACATTCAGCACTTATCTTTCTTCGGCGTATATTTATTGTCCTCTACCTCCTCTATTTCCCCTTCTCCGACTCTTGTCCTCGTCTTCGTTCTCCGACCCTTCTTCAGTGCCAAGCAGTTGATTGGCTTCACCTCGCGCACAAGAAATAACGTTTCTCCTAACCAATCGGTTTACACGTGCCGAAGTTCCACGCCTCTTGCGACGTAATTGGTAGTCTGCGGACAAGTTGAGTAGAAAAGAGTGCGGTGCGATGGTCGGGTTTTACACTTTCCGTTGGTAGGTGGAATTTTTTTATCCTGCATCTCTTGTACTACGGGTTCACAGTCCATTCGTTCTCGATGACTCTTCCATGTTTTCAGGGTTATTTGATTTATTTGATTGGGTCGTCGTCATCTGGATGACGGTGGTTATGTACAAGGAACTTTGAACTGACCGAATTTCGAAAACAGGGAGCAACCAGCGACAGAAGTTTACGTCACTGGGACATTCGATGACTGGAGTCAAAGTACAAAGCTTGAGAAGACGGGGGACGTGTTCATGAAAAAGGTCGAATTGCCAATAAAAGATATTCAGTACAAGGTGAGTTTTTTTATTTCAGCCGTTTTCTCTCATTCTCTCATTTTCGTATGTGGTTGTGGGGTGAGAGATGACGCCTCTCTTTGCCCAGCCTAGCTCTCTTATATACACCCCCTCCTTCCTGCCTTCTTTACTCTCTGTCGCCCTGCACCATTTCTATCTCATATCACCGAACAGGAGAACTAATACCGCATCAATAGTTTGTAGTCAACGGTAACTGGGTAATCGACCCCAACGCATCAATCGAAACCGATTCAGCTGGCATACAGAACAATATCCTCCTGGCAAAAGACATCGAACAGGTCGCTAAATCACCCGAACAGCAAGACATGTCTCAGGCGGTGATAAGCAGTGTGACTCCCGAGTCAACTACTGCGGCTCTCGCTGGCGCTGTCCCTAAGGAGCAAGATAAGATCACAAACGAGGCCACCATCTCGTCTGCTGCACCTGATTCTACTACTGCGGCACTCGCTGGCGCTGTCCCTAAGGAGCAAGATAAGATCACGAACGGGACCACCATCTCGTCTGCTGCACCTGATTCTACCACCGCCGCACTGGCTGGCCAGGTTCCTTTCGAGCACCCGATGCCTAGAACTGAGGAATTTCCTGGTGGATTCCCCCCCGATACACCAGCAACTGAGAAGGCCGACCCTATACCAACTACCGCACCCAGTGAGGAGAATCAAGTTTTCTCTATCAACCCGCTCCCGGCGTCGGACACGGCGGAAAACCCCATCGCATTGCAACCTGGCGAGCCTGTTCCCAAGGACATTGGTACCCAAACGATTCATTCGAACGTTAAACTTGATAAGGATTCTTATGAAAATGGCGCCTCCAACTACCCTCTAGATTCACTCATGTTACCGGATGTTGTTACGCCCTACGAGCAGCGCGTGGCGGAAGGAAGAGGCGTTTTGGATCTTCCGAAAAACCTCATCCCCGAGAGTTCGCTGCCAATCACTTCGGCATCCAAGGCTGAGGCTGCAAAACAGGCGGAGGTTCCCGATGTTGTCAAAGAAAGTCAGGAGAAGGCGGCTGTTCCTGCTGAGGCTTCTGCCGTGCCCGAGGCTGTGGTGAATAAGGCGGAGGTGGAGAGCGAATTGAAGGATGAAGTCGCTGTGAAGCCACCTACGGCTGAAGGCAACACTATTATCGACCAGGCGAAAGACGTAGCTACGGGCGCGGCAACAGCGTTATCTTCAACTATCGCTGGTGTTGCCGTCGCTGCTGGCCTAACCGGTAACACTACAGCTCCGACCAACAAGCCTGATTCCCAGGTTCCTGAGATTGTTAGAGATAGTATTGCTGAGGCGGGTGCTCCTGTAGAAGCTGCCGCAGTTGGAGCTTCCGTCCAGGCCAAGAAAGAGGTTGAATCCGAACTCAAAGAAGAAGTTGAGGAGGTGAAGTCTTCGACCGAAGCTCCTCTAGATCAGGCCAGCGCACCAATTGCCGATGAGAATGCAGCGAAGATCGCATCGCAGACTGCACCAGTAGTTACCAATGGCATCGACACTAAGACTACCGTCGCGCACACCATTGCACTCAACAAGCCCGTCGATTCGGTTCCCGAGCCAGTTAAAGAGAGTATAGCGTCAGCTGGAGTCGCCCCGGAAGCTACTAGTGAGGCTGTAGCTGTTGGACGCAAGGAGGCAACCGAAGAACAACCGAAGAAAGAGGTTCAACCAACCGAGCCAATTCCTGCAACAAACGGCGCCAAACCTGCCGAATCGACATCCGAGCCTGTCGCGAACGGCTCCTCTCCTCCTAAAAAGAGCACAGAGGCGGGTCCACCTACTATTGCTTCAACAAAGAAAAGCAAACGGAAGAGCATTTTCGCCAGACTGAAGGAGAAACTGCACTGGGGGAGCAGCTAAAGTCCCAATGGTACATGGGGTTTGTTCGAGCCGGGGTTTGTAATAAGGTGGTCTTTAGCTTGGACTGGTTGCAGGGGGCGAAGAATCTGTAATTCTTCAGGTTACGTAGCTAATTCTTGTGCAATCCTGCGATTGTGAGGGTAGCATTTAGGAAGGTGGCTGTTTTGTTTTGTGCTTGATATCGTTGAGCTTTTTTTTTGTTTCCCATTTATTTGGCAAGCACGTCTGATCTTTATTTGTCTGTTCCGCGATGTCAATTCCCTTTGTACTAATTCGTTACTCTCTCCTATCTTTGCTTTTAGGGGGTTCTAATGTAAAACGGTGTTCTTGTTGCGGGATAATGCACAATGGCGGTGGGCGGTGGTCTGGTTACTGTTTGGTCAATATGAAACGAGGTATATACGATGATGGTGATGACAGGGCGGTCTGTGTGGTTGATTAGAGCAACCAAAGCGTATCTATCTACCCGCGTTATAGGGCTAAGCCAAGTGATTTGATGATGTACAATGATGCAGTACTCTGCTTCCAGGATTTCGCCTCACTCGCAAGCTCTCCAACGAGAATACTTTGAGACTCGTTTTATGTAGAAGCTTGTTTCAAGTTCTCTACTAGTACGTGGCGTTAAATCCAACCCTAACCGCTAAGCCCCGTACAAGGCCACCTATTCACAACCGTCATCTTTTCCATTCTCACCCTCGCCCTCCACCTCATCGAAATGGCGTTTCTTCACAAAGCTCTCGCACTTTTGGTGCTTATCGCCGTCACCCTCTCCTTCCTTGCCCAGCCTGCTGAAGCAGCAAAAGGGCCTTTGATCACCAATAAGGTACTGTGTGATGCTCCTGTCCTATCTCCTTGCGGTGCACCTCAATCCCCAGATATGGTTCTCATTCTGTGTCTATTAGGTATACTTCGACATCAAGCATGGCGACAAAGACCTTGGGCGCATCGTAATGGGCCTCTATGGCAAGACTACTCCTAAGACAGCTGAGAACTTCCGGTGAGCAGCACCTGTTAGTCGCTATCACGTCACTGTTCTAACAAAGAGAAGCGCTTTGGCGACCGGAGAGAAGGGATTCGGCTACGAGGGATCTACTTTCCACCGTGTTATTCAACAATTCATGATTCAGGGTGGTGATTTCACCAAAGGCGATGGTACTGGTGGCAAGTCGATCTACGGCGAGAAGTTCCCTGATGAGAACTTCAAACTCAAGGTACTTTCTGGTTCATGCCTTTCTCTAGCAGAAGCTGACATCTCTATAGCACACTCGTCCCGGTCTTTTGAGCATGGCCAACGCCGGCAAAGATACCAATGGGTCCCAATTCTTCATCACCACCGTTATTACTGCGTAAGTACCGCCCACTCCAAAACACACGCCATTTTCAACTGCTTTACCCCCTTCAACGATGAGACTCTATTCATTACAGTTATCCTTGTCAGAAAGATACCTTGTTGATTACTCGCTTCTGAGGCATACGCAATTTCTGGACTTCTGTTTCTCTCTTACTTGATAATTCACCGAATCGCTAACTCGTTCGATCAGGTGGCTCGATGGAAAGCACGTCGTTTTCGGAGAGGTCCTCGATGGCATGGACGTTGTCAAGATGATTGAGAATGTCGATGCTGCGCGTGGCGACAACAAGCCCAAGGTAGAGGTTAAGATTGCCAAGAGTGGAGAGTTACCAGTTCCGGCAGAAGGTATCCACAAGGAGCTTTAGAAAGCCCAACATTTCTTTATCTGCCATAATATCAGTAGCCAAGAGAATTTTGTTTGTATTTCTGGAAATGTCAAAGCTTTAGCATTGGTCTATGTTACTACCATATCTTGTTGGAATGTGCTGATACCAGCGCGCCCTGACAGAACCGGAGGCAACTGGAAAGAATCCCGCTGATACAGAACCCGTTGAGGTTCCTGAGAAGGCCGATGAACCCGTGGTCGTAGCACCACAGAGTGTTTCTGAGAAAGTTGAAGACATGTCGCATTTGTCCGTTGGACAGCTTCTGTTCATCCTCATCATCATCTGCGGAGCTGGCCTTTTCTATATCAGGTACCGCCGTAATTTGGTTACTAGTTACTCTAAGGTCCACCAGTGAGTGACTTTGCTTGGTTGTATTCTGGGGGTGTTGGGAGGTGACTGCATATTCTGTTTGCTTTTTATACCTCCTTATATTTGTAGTTGTATGGTAGCAGTAGAATAGGAGGAGGAATAGTATACCATGTAAACTCCCCCGAACAGTGCGCTGTGCATCGTTTGACGGACCGTTCCCATTATATTAGATACCATTATTATCCAGTACTATATTGGCGTGAGATCCCGTGTCGCTTAATCCCCGCAGCCGGCGACCTGAAATGTTTCAAACGTTCGTCTCCGCCTTTAGATCATCGCAACCGCCACCTCCACTTTACTCAGCATCAATCGAGATCGAAATGACTACTCCTCCCGCTCCCTCGCTCGATAAACCCCGCCACGTCCGCTATTGGCTCCGCTGCCTAAAATCATGTCTTCCCGAGGAGTACATCGCCACAGATCTGAACCGTATGACTCTCGGCTGCTTCTGCGTCGCCGCGCTCGACCTCCTCGGAGAGCTCCAGTTCCTCACCTCACCAGAAGACAGGAAAGGGTGGATCGATTGGATTTATAGGAATCAGCTCCCCACCGGGGGCTTTCGGGGAAGCCCTGCAACAGACTTTGGCAAACTGCGAACGGAAACAAATAAGACCTGGGATCCTCCAAATATTCCTGCGAGCTTTTTTGCTGTCGCTACGTTGGTAAATCTTGGGGATGATTTGGAGGGTGTTAAGAGGAGGGAGCTGCTTGCGCTGTTACCAAGGTTGCAGAGAGACGATGGGAGCTTTGGTGAGAGCATGATGTTTGAGGGGAGCGAAGAAAAGGTAGTTGGGCCTACAGATATGAGGTTTGTGTACATGGCGACGGCTTTGCGGTGGATGCTACGAGGTCAGGAGGGGAGGGGGTGCAGTGATGTGCCTGATTTTGATGTGGGGAGGACCATACACTATATCAAGAGTGCTCAGAGCTACGATTATGGTATTTCGGAGAAGCCGTTTGGGGAGTCACATGGTGGGTGCCTTCATCCCTCACACTACTGAGTGAAATACGGCTAACGGGAGTAGCGGGAATGACTTATTGCGCGGTCGCGACATTGAGTCTATTGGGTCACCTAGATGAATCGGGGCTGCAGAGCGTTGACGGTCTCACGCGATGGCTGGTACATCGACAAGTGCCGTTCGAGAAGAAGGACGAGATGGACGAGGACGACTGGCAGTATATCTTGGAATGTGGCACTGAGGAGGAGAAAGCCGATGGGACGAAAGTGGAACTTGGGACGGACGGCCGCCCCATTTGGGGAGGGTTTCATGGGCGATGCAATAAGAAGGCTGATACGTGCTATAGCTTTTGGATCGGTGCAAGTTTGGATGTAGGTTTACCCTCGATGTGTAGAGAGCTGACGGGGAAAGATGTTGACGAGTGCACAGATGTTGAAGAAGCTCTACTTGTTCGATATCAACGCGAATCGGAGGTTTTTGCTGGAGAAGACGCGGCATATAATAGGTGGCTTCATGAAGCTGCCACAGCCGGGCGGAAGTCCAGGTTAGTTGCTTGTAGTGGAATTGCGCAGGTTGGGATGGAAGATGGAAGGCTAATTCTAATCTGAGGAAAAGATATCTTGCATTCGTTTCTGGGGCTGGCAGCGTTGGCGCTCATGAGAGAAGAAGGGGTAAACCGGCTGGACGCGGCATTGTGCATCAGCATGCAGGCGAAGGAGAGGCTGATGGCACTGGAATGGTGGGCTGCCGGACGGTAGATCCTAATGGCACTGAGCAACTGCATTATTTTTGAGCCATTGCTACAAGTACGAAGTGCTGTGCTCGAGCTCTAATTTTAGGCGAGGCAATTGAATGACTCACTGGCAGTTCCCAACCCAGACTCAGACCAGCTGTGACACAGAAAGAAACCCTGAGCAATATGGAGTTGGAGGTGAAGTTGGAGCTGCCCCGCAGTTCCTTGCCCAATCAATTGAGGCCTCAAATTGACAGGCCCCGCTAGTCACACCCAACGTCAACAATTCAAATTCTACCCATCCACCCTCCACCACCACCTGAAATGTCAAAGCAAGCTTTCAGGCCTCGGGAGGTTAATAAATACCTTCGCCCTCCCCTCCTCTCACCCCGCTCGCGACTCCCAAATTCCTGTACCAACCATTTTTGCAGGTACTCTACTAATCCATCTAGTTCATCTAGTTCATCACACAATATCATGGCCTCCACAATGGATATCGAAAAACCACAAGTCGCTGGTGAGACGCAAGAACATCATCACCCATTAATGTCGACGTTCCCCGTCTTTGTTCCACACGTTCCCGAGCTCTTCTTCGATACTCCTTCCTTTAATGAATATATTACCTCCCTCCTTACCCCTGTCAAGAAGCCCTCCGTCGTCACCGAAGACAGTGGAAGCAGCAATAAGTTCATGAGCGCACTCACCAGCTCTACTCCAACCCTCCCCCAGAACCTCACATTCACTGACAAAGGCGCCATCACACACGAGTCCACAAACTCCCCACTCCTTGACCTCTTCGTAGAGCTCGAGAAAGTCATCTCCCCAAAGCGATTGAATGAGCTGCTTACGGCGGCGTGGAAGGAGAACCCCGCTGATACGCTGAAGATTATCTGGAATGCGAGGAGCATTCATGCGGGGAAGAGCGACAAGTATTTGTGGTACCGCTGTGTGGGGTGGTTGAGAGAACACCACCCTCTCACCCTCCTGGCAAATCTGGAGTGGGTTGTGAGGCCGGTCATTGAAAAGAAGATGGGGGAGAAGAAAAAGGAGGTGGGGGAGGCTGATGAGGTGCTTGTGGAGATGGAGGATGCTAAGGCAGAGGATGATATTACCAGATTCGATGTTAAGGATGGTGGTTCTCATGGATATGTGAATAGTCTCTTCTCTACCTTAAGAGGAGCATATATTAACAGGGAGGTAGTATTGTGATTTAGTCAACATCGTCTACTTGGCAGTGAAGGATAAGTTAAGGCATGATGTTGATCCGCAGAAGGAGCTTACGACGCCAAAGACTAGGGCTAAGTGGGAAGGTATGGACATAATGGCGGACATAATGGCGAGGAGACGGAAGGGAAAGGGTAGTAAAAGGCAAGAAACGAACAAGGAGATTCTCTCTCCATCGGAGCTCGAGGAGAGAGAGAAGCGTCGACAGGAAGCGAACGAAAAGCGTCTCGCAGACCGTCACACCCAGAAGAAGATCGCAAAGGCGCAGAAGCACCAGAAGGAAAAGGAGGTCCACGAGAACTTTGTCAAGAAATTCACAACCGACCACTTCTATCGTGCCCTCCACCTTCGTGTCGCCCGGATCTTTGTGGAGCAGATCAAAGCCGATGAACAGATTCTCAAGTCCGGCAAGAACCTCTCCTCTATCTCCCTCGCCTCCAAGTGGGCGCCGAGTCTTGAAAAGATGCACGACCGGGCCACCTTGATAGCATCAACCATAGCAGAGCTTCTTCTCACCCCCGAAATGGTCAAGATGGAAGGCCGCCCCCGAGACGAGTACTTGAAACATGCCCGTCAGCACTACCGTCAGCATCTTTCCGCTCTCCGAAAGGCTATTGGCGTGGTCGAAACCATGATCGGGATGCAGAGATTCAAGGAAATCCATTACAACCGCATTCCTTCCCTCGCAATGAATCGCTATAAAGTGTTGTTTGCCACAAAGGATCTAGACAGATTCGAAAGTTATTTGGATGACGTTGCGTCCGGAAAGTCCTCCATCTCTGGAGCTGTTTTGCTACCTTCTTCCATCATCAAGCAGGCTAGAGGGCACCGCGCCTCGCACGCTTTCTCTGGCCTTGATACGAAAGATACCATTTCAAAAAGTGATGTTGATGCTTATATCAAACAGCGGATTGCTAAGCTAGAGTCAAGAGTGGTGGATGAACAGTGGAACACCCTCGTACAACGTATCAAGGACTCTGGAACCCTGGAAAACGCGATAGCAGTCGTAGACGTCTCTGGCTCCATGATGAGCCCGGTTTTCTCAGACGGAACCACCCCCCTCGACTCTTCCCTCGGCCTTGGCCTCCTTCTTGCCAGCGTTGCCAAGCCTCCTTTCTGCAATACTTTCATCACCTTCAGTCAGGATCCTCAAGTCATCACCATGAATCCTGAGCTGCCTCTCGGTGAAAAGATCTCGGCAATGGAAATGGTGGATTGGGGCATGACAACGGATTTCAACTCGGTCTTTGAGAGGTTGCTTCTCCCAATGGCTATCAACAACAACGTTCCAAAGGAAGACATGGTCAAACGCATCTTTGTGTTCTCGGATATGCAATTTGACCAAGCCCAAGCCCAGTCAATGTACGGCGGCAGGGCAACAAGATTCGAAACCAACCATGAACGGATCAAACGTCTCTACGAAGGGGCTGGGTATGAAATGCCCGAGATGATTTACTGGAATCTTGCTGGTGGGCGTGGTGGTGGTGGGGCCCCAAAGCCAGTGACCAAGGAGACTGAGGGGACTGCGATGGTGAGTGGATACTCGCAGGGAATGTTGAAGGTATTTTTGGAGAATGGGGGGTTTGAGGATGCCGAGGAGGAAGAGGAGGCGTTTGTGGAGGTGGACAAAAACGGGACGGAGAAGATCGTGATGAAGAAAGTCGATTCGTTGGATATTGTCAAGAAGGCTATCGGGCATAAGAGTTATGAGATGTTGCATGTTGTGGATTAAATGGTGTCTTGCCTGCCTCCGACTCCACTCTGTGTACATTACTTTAAATCGTGGAAATGTCACTCGGGATTGACTTTGGTCTTATAAGATTACATTTAGGTGGTGGTTGTGAGCAGTGATAATTACAGGACATAGAAACATCCGGAGAATCCCGAAGCCTTCTGTGTTAGGTACATGAGTACGTACGGGCCTTTCTTTATGTATACCTGTTCATGCGTTTCTCTCTACAGCTTTATTTTCGCCTCCGTAATAGGAAGTGATACCTATGCTTAACTTGAAACTATAAAAGGTTTGGGACGTACATTTAATATACAAGGCGAGATGGCCGAGTGGTTAAGGCGCTGGTTTTAGGTTTACCAAATCACCAGTTGGAAACAGCGTGGGTTCAAATCCCACTCTCGTCAAAATCCCTTTTGTCGTGCTCGGAAGGGGGGAAGTAACGAACTACTACTGGTAGTAGCGAATGGACTTGTACCAATCTCTGTATATTGCTGTTGGCAAAATGACTCTGACCGCGATACTTTCCGTATGCTTAGTTAGAATGAGCCAGTATAACATAGCAGTGCATTCTCAATTAAACCCAGCAAACATCCAACCTCATCCTCCTCATAGCAGGGCGAGCACTTCGTACCTGGTCGAGATTCCATCCAACATTCCCATCCCTCTCCCCCATCAACTTGCACTCGCCCCAACAGGCTCCGGCCTCCCAGAAAACACCACCTTCCAATACACAACCTCTACAATCTCAAGCTCTTCGCCATCCCACTTATTGTCCGGGTCCTTTTCCCCAGCATCCATATCAACATCTTCCTTCTCCCTCCGCCGCATCACGCCCATCGGTGTGGTAAGCTTCTTCATCTCCCCCGTCATCCGCTGGTGCTGGCCAATGTATAGCCATACTGTTTTGTCGTCGGGGAGGTTGGAGAATACGATTTTGCCGATGTTCTGCGTAGTGTCGTTTTCGTCTAAGGGTGGTGGGATGTTTAGCGTTCCTTGTAGCTCGATTAGGGCGAGGCCTGAAGGGGTGTGCAGGAGGGAGGGGAGGGGGTTTGGGTATGGTGAGGGCGGCAAGGTGGAGGAGAGGTGGACGGGGATTGTGGGCATTGTTGACGTGTTAATGGGTGGTGGTGAGGGTTGGAGGTAGGCGCGTTTGTGAGAGTTGAAGATTGCGCCAAGGTGACGACAGGTGACGTTGGCTTCGAGTCATGAACTCGCATTCGGTTTCGAATGTTTCTAACTTTGAATAGTATAGTACTGTAAGTTTGTTACGTTTACTTAGTAGTGAGTTAATAGTTTAGAAGAAATATTATTATTGTAACTATTAGAGTAGAACTTGTTGGGTGCTCTGATTTGTCCAGAGTCATTCATCGCTTGAATGATCGTTTTTTCTCATTTATGCAAAGTTATAGGGATTTATTTGATATTGAAAAAGAAGAGTAAAGAGCCTTAGCTTGCAGCTTGACAGGACTACTATTACCATCGCATGGAGTCGAAACTCCCCTCGGCCACTTTGAAGCATTTCAACAGAAACAACACCAGATACTATCCGCCTCGTGGAGTCTTTCTACAGCTCCAACGAATTGTCGTCCAGCGGCCATGCAAAAATGTCATCTCAATCTGAGCCACCGACATCCGATGTATTGTGTTGCAGTCAAATACTACCAAGCCGGGCCTGGCTTCAACATGTACGCTTTTGACCACTGTTTGGAGAGCAAGTAAGTACACCGGCACAGCGGCCGGAAGAATACCCTTCATATTAACGCCTGGGGTTATGTTAGCCCACACTTTTCCTTCCATACGTGGGTTAGGGATCGTGAGACCATGACTGCTGCCCTTGTATGACACTAAGTTGTAAGGTAACATTGGGGCTAGGAGTGGGGGGAAGCCTTGACACCCTGCCAACTGAGGTTTCGTCCCTGTGAGTAGAGACGTTAATGCCAGCTGGGCCCGGCAAGAAAATACGAGCTGCCCAGGCGTTTCGTGTTCTGTGCCAACCCAGGCCAAGTACCATTGACCCAAGAAGGTGCTGGTTTGCGCAGTATTGCAACAAAGCTTCAAAGAGCTTGGTATAATTCTTCCGTTCTTGGTCACATTTTTTTGAACTTGAGCAGAAACTGACATCCAGTGGCCATGGCTCTTAAAGTCGTCCAAGGAAACGAAGCAATTTGTGAACAAACGCCGGAGTTTGATGTGCTTTAGAGGATATGCGAGACCATAGTAAGCGAAACCCGGGATTCTTTGGAGAGAACAAACAGAATTCGACGGCCACGTACCATCGAAGACTTGTGCCAGATACTGTAAGTATGGTACATCCATAAAATGAACTGCCGTACAATAACAAAATCGTAGTAACTGGTAAATACTGTTCACCCTGTGTCTGAAGAGGTGACCATATTACTTCTTCTCGGGTGTATTTTGTAGACACTTATCCAATTGAGTAAATGTAAGAAACTGATTTTTCAACATCCATACCCAACCGCCATTTTCCCCGTACGGTGTACTAATTACAAGGACAGAAACGCGTAAAATACTAGATCTATATGTATCCACCGCACCTAAAGGTGGCTCTTCCCTGCCCTGCCTTTTGCCTTTCTCCTCGGAAGTCCATCCCCAGTTCTCTCAATCTTCCTCGCAACCCCCTTCTTCTTTCTAATAGCAGCTCCAGTACCGTTGGCGCCCCCTTCATCCTTTACATCCTCCTCCCATTCCTCAACCTCATCATTACCAGTAGCAGCCTTCTTCCCAATGAATCGTCCAAGAGTGATATTCCAAATCCCTTTCGGAAGCCCAACCAAAAGCGTATTTCTCCACATCGCGTCTTGCACCTCGCTCGGATCCAGAAGCAGCTCCTGCGTTCCGTCTTCCGCCTCGTCGAGCAGGAACACATCACCCAAACCATCCACCACAAACGACTTTCCATTTGGGCCTCCGACCTTCCTGCGGTTTGGGGTTGCATCCCCAGAGCCGCCGCCGATATCTCGCTTCGACTTCTTTGGCTTCTTCACCGCTGCGGGATCCTCCTCACCCAAAGCCTGCGCCAGCCCGGGAACACCAGCAGATCCAAACGCAGCTTGTCTAACATCTCGGATAATATCCCTCATAAACTGCCTTTGCCTCTTCACGTTCAACGAGAGTACGATGTAATGTGCAGCGCCAGCAACGAGGTAGATTCCGAAGAGAACGCTTCCGATGCCCGGCCGGAAGCGCGCATAATAGTAGCCGGTCCCACGCCACTTTGGAAAGCCGTTCTTGAGGAAGTGGTCGTAGCTGTCGCGTTCGGGGCCGCGGAGGATGTTTGCGATCAACCCGAGGCGTGCGAAACGTTCAGAGGCTTTAGTTTTTGCCGCCGCCTGTTGGGTCCTTGAAAGGTGCTTCGGCGGCTTGAATTTGTCGGGATGGATGCGGGTGGAGGTTTTGCGGTACGCTTTGTTGATGTCGTCCATTGAGGCCGCCGGCCCATTTTTGACACCGACGAAATCTAGCCAGCCTTTGTCAATTTTCTGTCAATAGTGCGGATTAGTAGTTCTACCGTAGAAAGTTACACCCTCGCCCTCGTTAAGCTCAAGCTCGTCGCGGAGTCGGAAGATCTCGTGGTCTGGGTTTTATTCAGGTCAGCAAAGAGCTCCAGCTGAACCGTGAGCTCAGGGTGAACAGAAAATGTACATACCTTCTTTAGACCAACCATAAACAATTGTACATAAACTGGAAAGTAGCACCGTTAACAACACGGCAGATCTCATGGCTGCGGTTGGTGTTGCTTGTTGACTTTTTTTTGCGAATGTGAGAGTTGAGGAAACGTGGAGTTAAAGCTGAGCGCTGACAACTCTTGGCGTCATGCTTGGCGTCTCTGTGATCATACGCTACGAGTCGATGTTTATGACCCAGAAATCGCCATTATTCAAACAAAATAAATCGCTAGAAGCTAGGGCATAGGAAACCAATATCTATATTCATCAAAGGAAAGCATGAACCCCCGTCTACATAGTCTACCGTGACTCCAGGGCGATTAATTATACCCCGGCCCACGGCCCAACTCCGCTCGTAATTCTGCACGCTTCTTTCGTCGGGCATGGGTCTCCGATGAAGAAGACGCTGTAGACCGCACGGAAAGAATACTCCCTTCATCCCCATCGCTATAATCAGGTCTTGAAAGATCGAGATCTGACTTGCTGGTGAGAATAGGATGCTTGCTTGAGTAATATGATGAGCCAGGCTGTGGAGATAACCACCGTCCAGATAGAGACGCTTTCGCAGCAAGTTGCGAACGATAGTTAGAAGTAAGTTGCGTAGACGCTGTCGACAAAGAAACAGGGGAAGCGTGGCGAATAGAAGAGTGGGTTGGCCGTGATAAAGGTTCAGATTCTGGATCGTCAGGGAAAGCACCGGATAATAAAGGTGGTGACATAGAAGGCGTAATTTCCGGAACAAAGCTGTCTTCGATCGGATCCCGATGAATGTGTGTGTTGCTGGCCGATTTCGACAGCAATTGAGATGCCATTCTTGGAGATCCATCAAGAGGTGTGAACCCTTCCCCTGTCAAAATACCAGGTGCCGATGCTCCCACGGGTCTTGTTGGTAATCGTGGAGACGATGCCGACACAGTGATCTTCCTCCTCTTCTCTGCTTCCAACCTTTCAACAACCCTCCTTTCGATCTCTCTCTCCATAGCCTCATGCCTCTGCCACGCTTCCCATTCCCTCTCCTCCAGTTCAACCTCGCCATCGCCCTTCCTCTCGGCCCTCTCAAACGCTTTCCGAGCCCTCTCTACCAAAACATCGTCACTAATCACTTCCTGCACAACATCCCACTCACTGTCACTGCTAGAACTATTATTTTGATTAAAGTCGAAAGAATTTTTACTCCCTGCACCTTCTATACCCAAGTGCCCTACTCGTTTTCGTAATAGATTGTTCCCCACCACCACCACACTGCTACATCCTCCGACACCCCCAGTTGGCCCATATCTTGCTTTGGTTAAAGGAGTTCGCGGAGAGACCACTAGACCGCCTCCTCGGAAAAAGCATTCTCGATGGGCTTGTCCATGAACGATGCGTGTCCAAGAATGGTGACACCGGAAGCTCCGATAAGCCAGAGAACGGTTGAAATTGGGGATGCGAAGAGCCCCAAAGGAATTGAAACGCAGATAAGAGTGGTGTAAAGCTGCGAAGGAGTGGCTTTGATGGGGCCTGTGAGATGCGATCAATAAAGTGTTCTCTGCGCATACAAACATGCCATAAACCTACCTATCTCTAGATCTCGTCCAGCCAATTTACCAATCCCCCACATACCGCCGACTACCAGAACAATCACAAAGAGTAAGAGGAGGTTGGTCAGGAGAGAGTAGATGCTAAGCACCGCAAACACCACAGCATAGTTGCTGGCAAAGTAGGAGAGGTTGTAACTGGCACGGCTCTGTATCTCGCCGAAGTTGGCAGGCTTGGAGATGCGCTTGAAATCAAAGAATTCACCGATGGGGCGGATGTTTGAGAAGCGGCTGGCGAGAGGCATACGAGCAGTACCCTCCTACACAGTCGTCAGTTGAATGAAATGCGCAACACCACTGGAGCATACAGAGAATAGCTTACTGTAAACCGGTTCAGGCCAAACCTGTCTGAGATCAAGCTTACGGGAATTGATATTCTCGACATCTTTACTGTTGCGAATGTTGTGTGCTAGAAAGGTGTACCAGTTGTGAGTTTGGATGATGAGTGTTTGGGAGATGGTTGAGTTAAGGTTGAGTTAAGATTGAGAGTGCTAGAAGCAATAGCTCTCTATCCGAAGGTGCGGGGAGAATCAAAGGCAGTTATAGGATAGATATGTTTTATGTTTGTAGATATAAGCTGACGCGGCGGTGACTCTTGGGGGGCGTAAAGGACAGTTTTTTGATGCGGCTGAATGCATGGGATGTGGTCTCCTTTTTCGAAACAGCGAATTGTGGCTGTGGCTGTGGCTGTGTAGACTGTAGCTGCCATCTCGACAAATGCTCGTAAGTCGCATCAAATTTTTTCCAAGACCACAAATTCGTGCTTCAACGACCAGAAATGCGTCCTGTTGCCCATTTCGTGGGTACAATTTTTCTGGATGTGTAATAAACCGAGGCTCCCTTTTACTTTTCGGTGACTCCCTCGCTCAACCAATCACGGGTAGCGAATTGGCAGTTGACCAGTGCTAGAAAATACTCGCGGACACTGCTTCTCCCCGTTATCCTCGCAATCTGGCTACCGTGCACGCCCGGCTTAGCGCGAGCAAAAGATCACCTCTTCCGATCCTTTCCACCACTACATCAATAACCCTCTACCTCCGCCGCAGCTTCTCCACTCCCCAGAACCAACCAACCAGGCAGGGTTTCGTCCTTCCATCTCTCCCAGCAATGCTCACCCGATCGTGTCTTCGCTCGTCGACTTTGAAGTCAATTCCTCGCCAGGCGGCCAGGGTAGGTCGCTTCAGGTCCCCGATGCATATCTCAACATCTCAACATCAAAATCTCCCCGCCCTGGACGCCCGAGGCTAATCGGTCGAATTGCGGGATGTGGGAACGGGATTGAGGAACCGATGCTAACGACACACAACAGCGATCTGTCTCCACCTCCACCTCAAATACTTCCAAGTCGGCATCCCCAAGAAATCTGAACATTGCCGGTACCGCAGCTACCACAGTTGCTATTGGTTCTGTCGCCTGGTACTATCAGCAGTATGGCTTCATGTCGGATGTGCATGCTGCAAGTCCTGCTGAGGAGGGGTATGTTTTTTTGATATAATCCTTGTTTAATGGGGATGGAGGGGAGTCACGTTGGGAAAGATTCGTTGACATTGAATGGAATCGTTTCAGCCTCCACGCTACAAAATATCCTTGGGGCCACCAAGGTTGGCTGTCGACTTTCGATCACAGTGCGTGAGTTGTGCCCTCGACTATAGATAACAATGCACGCATATCTAATTATTTTTGTCCCAGTCTCCGCCGTGGTTTCCAGGTCTACCGTGAGGTCTGTGCCTCATGCCACTCTCTCTCCCGTGTCCCATGGCGTGCATTGGTGGGAGTTACACACACCGTTGATGAGGTCAAGGCTATGGCCGAGGAGAGCGAGTACGACGACGAGCCCAACGATGTCGGCGACATCGTGAAGCGTATCGGAAAGCTTTCCGACTACATCCCTGACCCTTACCCCAACGAGCAGGCTGCTCGTGCTGCCAACCAGGGTGCTCTTCCTCCAGATTTGTCGCTCATCGTCAAGGGCCGCCACGGTGGCTGTGACTACGTCTTCTCTCTGTTGACTGGATACCCCGATGAGCCTCCTGCAGGTGCTGCTGTTCCAGAAGGATTGAACTTCAACCCTTACTTCCCTGGAACTGGTGAGATCCATCTCCTTCTCCCACCATCAGACACACTATCACGACTGACATAGCAAAGGTATTGGTATGGCTCGTGTCCTATACGACGGTATTGTCGAGTACGACGATGGTACACCCGCCACCACTTCCCAGATGGCCAAAGACGTTACCGAGTTCCTCAACTGGGCCGCCGAACCCGAGATGGATCAGCGCAAGAAGATGGGCATAAAGGCCCTCTCCATCACCGCCGTTCTGTTGGCTCTCTCCATTTGGATTAAGCGGTACAAATGGGCCCCGATCAAGACAAGAAAACTGGTATACAATCCTCCTAAGGCCTAAATACCCGCCCATACTCGCATTATGCCTGGAGAATAGGAGGGGGAAGGAGTGGAGGAATATTTCCGGTTGTGTTCGGCAGCGGCGGTCAGCAAGCGTATGTATGGAAGTATTAGAACAAAACACTTGATTTCGGTCGGAGTTGGCTTTGTGTTTTTTTAGGGACGACAAAAAGATGTGATTGTGTTGCGTAGAGGTGAGGGGTGGAGATAGGCTCTGTCAACCCTGTAGTACTAGGTGTGTTATACGGAATTGGTCCTTGTATTTTTTCCCTTTGTTTGCTGTGTTATTTGTTATATGGTAGGGACTGTACTTCTCTACTACACATACACCGAGAGCGTTAGAAGATCTAGTTTATATCTTGTCCCCCCGTTTTATTGCTGGCTGGAAATATCACCGTTTTTTGTTCACCATCTCCTGATACTTCAAAACCTTATTCCTTGTATTTCAACATTCGACCAAGAAGTCAAGGTTTGGGCCCTTGTATCCGTCCTTAACCAAGCGACATCCTCCACTACAACTTGTGATAGGAACATATAGAGCACTAGATCTGGGAAAATTATCGAGCGGCGCAGTGGTTCCTCCTTCCAACCCAGCGTCCTAGCTCCGTGAAATCTTGGACTTTGTACAACTGCCCTCCACTGTTAACACCGGTATAGTCGTTGAGCCCGCAGGCCAGCTTCACACTAATCCTTTCACAAACCCCGTCCAGCTTGTCCCCAATCACCACACCCACATCCGCCTTTAATAAACACATCAAATCGGTGGACGAATCCCCTACGTACATCACATGTCCTTCACCACCTCTCTTGGCTATCAGATGTTCCATCATTTTCTCCTTATGCGCCGCGGTCCATATTCCGTCGTCTCCCCCAAGAACAATTTCGCGACTAATCTCGCCAGTCGTAATGATTCCGTCTGGGTCGCAGACAAGGTCGTTGCTATAGATTCCTACGCCCAAATCAAACCTTTCACGCTCCTCAAGTACTACAGAATTCCGAAGAGAAGATCGTATCCATGCCCGGCTCCAGTTCACCGAAAGAATATCCACCGCGCCGCCAGAGTCGAGGATGGGACGGCATAGATCCCAGAATCCGGGGCGTAGCGGAACTGTGCTGGCTGCGGCTTTTGCGATGTCGGTGATATGTAGACCTTTGAAGACACCGGCGGCTTCAATGCGTCGGATGGAGGCGCGCTCGACGGGAACGAGGGACGCGAGGTAGGCAGCTTCGTCGGCGAGGGTAAGCCGGGAGGTTTTGGGATGCGAGAGCGCGTGATGGTTGTAGTCGGCTAGGTAGGCATCGACAAAGTGTGACCAGGGAGGGGATTGTGGGCGGAGGGTGTAAGCAGCTTTGGCAAGGAGACCGATGGTGTCTGTGGTTGTGAGAGTGTCGTCGAAGTCTAGGATCAAGTGGGAGATACGCGACATGATTCGGCTGTTCATCGATGGGGTGAGACCGGGGGAGAGATGATTTGGTCATGTGTGCCTGGCAGCCGCCTGCTTATATTATGTTGAGAGGCAACAAACCTGCTCAGCTCAACTCAGCTGTTCTCCTTCCTCTCCACTACCCCCGCCACCATCGCCACCTATGCTTCGGCTACACCTCGCAATAAAAATTCCGCGCGGTCATTCCTAGCATCATATCTTTACTCGACTCAGTCCAGTTTTGAAGACGTAGGACTAACCTTCTCCTGCGCGCAGGTCCCACTGCTTCATTACTAACTACTCGAATTAGTTATTAGCCATGAATATTTGCTACTTTTCTACGCTTCTTCTTGCCGTCGTGTCGGTGGGGGCATCAGTCCTTCCCAGTCACCAAGCGCCAGTTGGTCCACAACAGCCAAAACCATCGGAAGCGCCAGGCGGCAACATTACACAGGGACAATTCGATGATTTCGAAGAGCTAGCGCGAATTGTCGACATTGCATATTGCGTTGGGACCATGAACACAGGCATTGATACTCCTTTTCAATGTCTATCCTACTGCAAAGACTTTCCCAGCTTTGAGCTCGTCGAGACCTGGAACACGGGTATGACACTCTCCGACTCCTGCGGCTTTGTAGCGCTCTCGCAGCCACCAGCACAACCTCGCATCATTGTTGCATTCCGCGGAACATACTCCATTGTCAATGCGCTAGCCGACCTCTCTTTAGCACGTCAGGAATACCTCCCTTATCCTTCCGACGGCCACTCAATCGAGAAAGAGAAGTGTGAGAGGTGCACTGTTCATGCTGGGTTTTTAGAGAGCTGGTCGCAGGCCGAAAAGATTATATCGCCAACCATTGAGGAGCTTGTCAAAGCGTATCCTGAACACCGATTGACTCTGGTGGGCCATTCTCTGGGCGGCGCGGTCGCAGCGCTTGCGGGGCTAGATTTTAAGGGACGGGGATGGGATCCGGTGGTGACGACGTTTGGAGAGCCAAAGTCGGGGAATAGAGAGTTGGCGGATTTCTTCAATAGGGTGAGTACTCACTACGTCTGTTTGTGCGTAACGCTAATCGCAGGATAGAGATTCTCGAGTGAACAGTACCGTCGTATAACACACATCAATGATCCGGTTCCGTTAGTTCCGTTTGCGAGTCTCGGATATCGTCACCATGCCCACGAATACTTCATTTCTAAGCACGATCTGCCGTATGCGAAAGAGGATGTGCGACAGTGTGAAGGGAGCGAGGATCCGACTTGTGTCGCGGGAACTTCTTTTAATATTTTTCAGGCACTGATGGGACATCGAGACTACTTCCATAGGCTTGGGCTATGTCTTCCCGCAGACTGGGTGCATCATCAATGGATGGGAGGTGAATTGAAGTAGAGAGAGGTTGGTTGTAACAACAGTTTGAAGAGGCTGGAAGATACATAAGGACATTTTGGGATACTGTACACAAGACGGCGTAACACTTGCATTTTTAGAGTTTTGGTTATGGAGCAGTCGATTATATGATCTTGAATAGGCGTTACGGTTATTGGTACTATGGGAATATGAATACATAGGGGTATCTCGAAAGTATACGATCCGTGTGCCTTTGAGCTTCGTGGGATCATGGTAAAGCACTCACATCCATTTTTAGCCCCCAACCGACGTCTTCATTGGCCCGTGTCAGCTCAGCCGTAACACAGAACGTCACCGCACACCTCCGTCTCATCATGCTCGCCCGCATCCTCAACCTCCTCAAACCTCTCATCATCATCCTCGTAACCACCATCTTCGGCTTCCTCACGCTCCTCCGTCTCCTCTTCACCCTCAACCTCCGCACCCTCACATCCCCGCGAGATTTCAGTCAGCAATGGTTCGCAGCCTTCTGGACATTCTGGGGCCCCATCAGCGCGGCCAAAGACCGGCCCTTCACCGCGGAAATAATGGCGCAGGCCCACGGCGTGGTTATTGATCTCGGGTTCCTTATCCCCCGCCCTTTCTCCAACCTCGGCTGATATCCCCAGCCCGGGGAGCGGTTTAACGCTCCCCTACCTCGACCGCGAGAAACTGGACCACGTCTACGGTGTCGAACCGTGTGTGCACCTACACCCGCAGCTGAAAGACAGCGTCGCTAAGTCCGGGTTGGAGGGGAAATACGAGATCCTCGGTATAGGCGCGGAAGATGTTTTGGGGCGCATTAAGGCGGGAAGCGTGGATACTGTTCTCTGCTGCAAGGTGCTGTGCGGTATCCCAGAGCCCGAAAGAGTCCTGAAGGAATTGTATACGCTGCTGAAACCCGGGGGTGTCGTGCTCGTGTTTGAACATGTTGTAAACCGGGAGAGTACGCTTACGAGGATGTGGCAAGGTTTGTGCGGCAATGGGAAGATGGAGGGGCATGTGCTAATGGTGGGTAGGTGTGTTGCAGCTCGTGTGGCCGTATTTGTTTCAGGGGTGTAATTTGAATCGTGATACGGAGTCACTGTTAAGGGCATGTGGGAAGTGGGAGAGTGTCGAGCTGGAGAGGCCGAAAGGGGAGATGCAGTGGGATTGTATCCCGCATGTTGTGGGGAAGTTGGTTAAGTAGGGGTATGTGTCATTTCCGTTTTTGGACGGGGATTCTGGGTCTATGAAGATGCATGGAATCGACAAGACTAGTGTCGGGCGGAGAGGATATATGGCCGTAGTGATGTTTCGTATTGCTTTAGAGAATTGTGACAACAGTGCTTCGAGAGTGATGGGTGTTGAATTTGGTCCTTAGGCCTAATTGCGGGCTTAGGGTTCTGCCGTTATGCAATATCAAGTTATGAGTGATGTCTCATGCGGGAATACTGGCCTGGATTGAGCACGGGGGCATTTATTGGAATCTGTCTCTACAATTTACTATTGATCAATCTCTTTTAGACTATGAGAAAGGAGCTATGGACTCGAAACACAAATACCTCACTTCGTCCTGCACCTACGATTGTAAAGAGATCGTCAAATTCCTCGTCGTGCTTCTCAGAGAGGCACAAGCCATCCCTGCCTCTTTGCCCACTACAAACACTGCCTATCCGGCAAGGTTAGATTCGACTGGGTCTTGAAGCTCTCCCAAGACTACCCCACTAAAATTCAATGGCCTGGAAACATCTTCCCATGCCCTATAGACCCAGACTACTCGGGGTTTCGGGCGTAAACACTAGTGTATTTTCGCGGCGGTGTCAGCTTGAGTAGCTATAAATCCTGCGTAGTGGTGATCAAAACCATCGGATTAGCAAGAAACTTATCTAGCTGAACATAGTGCTAGAAACACCCACCAAGCAGGTTCGAAACCTGTACTCCTCAGTTGGTGCTATAAACACCAGCGAGCGGGTTCAAAACCTGCGGTGCTACAAACACCCAACTTCCCGGGCCGGAAATCCGGGGCTGTCACTTTTTACATACACTCGCTTCTGATAACCCTTGGGTTGCAGTTGTAGGATATCTCGTATGTGCTTTCGCGGCGGTGTTAGCTAGTTATGGTATGATTGATATCATCGGATTAGTAGGAAACTTATCTGGCTGAGGATGGTGTTAGAAACACCCAGCAAGCAGGTTCGAAACCTGTAATATCCATGAACACTAGTGGTGTAAACACCAGCGAGCAGGTTTGAAACTTGGGGTATTCAATTGGTGCTGTAAACACCGGTGAGCAGGTTCGAAGCCGGAAATCCTCAGTTGGTGCAGCAAGCAGGTTCAAAATCTGGAGTTGCTCAATTAGTGCTATAAATACCAATTTCTCGGGCTGGAAACCCGAGGTTGTCACATTTTACATACTGCTTTATATATAATAATAATAATTATATTATATGCAAACTGTCTAAGTTTTTACGTATCTTCTACATTCTCTCTTGCTTAATGGTGACGAATAAACTTCAGCCGGTCAACAAAATCCGGGGATGAGAACCTCTACAAATCCAAAAAATCCAAGCTCTTCTCCAGCACCTCCACATTTACATCCTTCCCATCCAAAACCCCCGCCAAACACTTCGCCCATTTCACCCCTTCCCTCTCCTTCAACTCATCCTCCAGCTTCTTACTCTTCACCGCCGCAATCTCCAAACATGTTTTCGGCAGTCCCGCCAACCTCGCCACATTAAGCCCATAACTCCTATGTGCCACGCCCTCTCCCACTTTATACAAAAACGTGATTTCCTCACCACCTGTCCCCGCTTCCTCAAACGTCATATGTGTATTGACGACCTCTTTCGGGTACAATTCTTCAAACCTTGCCAGCAATGGATAATGCGTAACAAACAACAGCAGCGCCTTGAGATCCTTTACCACATAATCAAACACAGCATGCGCGATAGCAACGCCATCATGGGTACTAGTTCCCCTTCCCAGCTCGTCAAGGATGACAAGACTCCGCGGTGTGGCCTGCTTGAGGATATCCGAAGTTTCCGAGAGCTCCACCATAAACGTGCTCTCGCCTGCCATCATGTTGTCAAATGCTCCCATCCGTGTAAACACAGCATCTAGAAGCCCTAGCTTTGCGGTTTCGGCGGGGACATAGGAGCCGATCTGTGCCATGATTGAAATCAGGGCGACTTGTCTGACATAGCTAGATTTTCCGCCCATGTTTGGGCCTGTGACTAGCATAGCACGTTTGCCGTCGTGAGAGAGGTTTATGTCGTTAGGGACGTAAGCTTCAAGCAGGAGCTGCTCAACCATCGGGTGTCGGCCTTCCTTAACCTCGATAACGGTTTCGGATGTGAACTCGGGTTTGACATAGCCTGGCTGATTTGCGACGGCCGCGAGGCTGAGTATACAGTCTAGGACGGCAAGAGATTGTACACAATCGCGGAATTCCTGGTATTTGTTGGATATCTGAGCCAGAAAGCGTTTGAAGGCCTTATCACATTCCGCTGCCAATGACTCCTTATGTTGATCCCGCTCGCGGATCATCGCCATAATTTGTGGAGTATGATAACGGTCTACCTTTTTGGTCCTGCATAATATTAGGAATGAACACTCCTATGTAGAGAGAGATACATACCCACTGATCTTTGCCCAGTTTGCCGGAATGTTTTTGAGGTTTACCTTGTCATTGGGAACTTCTACGAGATACTCTATCCCAGATACTGTAACGTAATTTATCTTTTTCCCCTTCAATTGCTTCGCAATATCCTTCTTGTGTTCCTCCAGATCTGCCTCAACCGCCGTAATGCCCTGTTGATATCAGTATCTTGATCCAAGATCCCGTTGCTTTAAAACATACCAGTTTATGCTCAACGATTGCCTCGTACTCCTCGTTCTCGTCTTCATTAGTGAAAAAATTATATTTATCGTCTTTCCCAGCAGCTTGGTGGTTAAACATCCCAAGGTACTTTGCAACATCTTCGTTGATCTCTGGTAGGGCAGCTATGGCCTTGTTGATAATGTTTGACTGGAATCCAACGTCCTCGGGGTTCTCCACACGTTGAAAGGTACTTGATATCCTAAGCATAGTCTGAAGAATTGCGAGCAGTTCTGGGCGAGTACACTAGAAATGCATCATTAGTATTGGCGATTCAACTCCAATCCTAGGACATGCCTTTCCGTAATAGATCCTAATCAATCCTTTCTCGAGATCGTACGATATCTTTCCCAAAAGCTCCCTCAACCTCTCTAATTTCGCGTTCTCCTCGCGTACTACTTCTTCTACTGCTTCCACCCTCTCCTCAAGCTGAGATCTATCCAGAAGTGGCCTTCCAACCCAATTTCTTAGTAGCCTTCGCCCGAACTTCGTCTTTGTTTGGTCCAAGGTCCAGAACAAGCTCCCCTTCGTTGTATAATCGGTCTGGTTCCTGTAAATTTCAAGGCTTGACAACGTATTGCCGTTGAGAAGCATGTGGGAACGGCCACTAAACGATTGGAAGTACTTAGTCAGATCGAAGACGTGTTCGAGGCCGTAGTCCGAGAGATGGTTGATCATTGCAGAGAGGCATATCGTCACCAACTGTGGGAGATCAAGGACCGTATCAAGAAGTTCTTGTAGATGTCAGTAATTGACTCGGAGGGTGTATGCTGTACGTAGTACATACTATTCTTCCCAGCAACCTCTGGCTGAGCGGACGATTGCACTAGATCGGCGTAGAACTTCGAGACATGGGTTGACGCTTCAGCTCCGGCACTCTTGCTCCTTTCTACACGCTCAACTCGAACTCTGTCTCCAAACACAGTTGTCCTACAGACCTTAGCTTAGGTCTACTGGGAAATACGAGAAACTCACGTGCTGCCTGCAAGGTGGGACACAATCTTCTCGGTAGCCCTGGTCAGCTCCCCCACAATCAAGAACTCACACGGAGCAACTAGATCTCACGGTCAGAAAAGGATATGCGTAGTAGTAATTTTCATCATACTGTGTAATAATCTCGTCTCAATTTCGCTTCTCATGAACCCATCATCAAATTCATCGTATATAACTTCACCAGTCGAGGGTTGTACTGCCACGACACCGAAATGCACTTTTTCGTCCGTACCAGTCCCACCCCCAGGCTTCTCGGTGACGCATAGTAAGAATCCGGTGTTCGGTGCCCCTCCACTCCCAGCTCCTGATGAAAGATCACTACCCTCCAGCCCGTCAATATCATCGATATACGTTCCCTTAGTGTAGAGATTCGTTAACTTCCTCTCGAAAGGCGCGCTCTTATTATCACCGGCCGCCTTCAACGCCGCAGTCTCGAGCTGGCGCACGACACCAACTTTGTATCCATTGGCAACGAGACGCTTGACATGCACATGTAGCCTGTGAACCGGTATACTTGCTGACGCAAACCGGTCGTAGTGTGCTTCCGAGGGGTGGTTATCGAATCTCATCTTTCCCGGGATGCACATAATCGATAAATTCTGGCTCGCAATTCTTGCATCCTCCCCAAAGAATCGGAACTTATACCCTACTTCCACAACCAGCACTGTATCTGGGTACTTCTTTTTTATATCAACAACCTGTTGCTCCAACGGAGTTAACTTTGCGCCCTTCTTTGCCGTTGCTGCAGCTGCAGTCTTTCCTTTGCCGAAACGTTTCGCGATAGGGCCAGGCTCGGGTTCCTCTTCCTCCGCATCTTCGGTGGCAAGAATCTCCGACTCGTCATCCGGCTTCGGACGCGACATCTCGACCCTCCCCAGTTTCTTCACAAACTTCTCCCTCAGTTTCTCCTTTTGCTTCTTTCTTACCGGGTCCTCCGTTGCATCTACGTCCATAGCATCCGTAGGTTTTCGCGTCCGGTCATATCGGAATCGGCTTGCAGCTTTCTCCGGATGCTTGGGATCATTGCTAGGGCTCATCCGTAGCTTCTTCGGTACCGGGGAAGAATAAAGGTCGTCATCGCTATTCCCGCCCTTGTCGTCGTCTAACTTCCGTTTTGAAGCTCTACGCCTAACCGCAGGCGATATATCATTATCCTCATCCTGTTTCTCGTCGTCTGCAGTTGGTACCTGCGGGTTCTTTGGCGGAGCTTCTTTGTGCTGCGGGCTTGGTTTTGGCTTCTGGGTAGCCGATTGTGAGTTGTTGGGCTGCTGTTTAGGAGAGAAAAAGCTTGAGATGGTTCTCTGTTTTCCAGAGGCCGGAGCGGACGATTTGGGCTTGTACATTATATGAAGCTCGAGGCCAATGTTTTTAGTCGTGTAGTTAAGTTTGAATGACGCGTGTTGTCGCGTAAAGTAGAATCGATTAAGGGGCAGTCACGTGCACACTCAGCCTCCAAAAATCTCCTCCATCTGTTTTTCATGATGGAGTATAGCAGAGTGAATTGACATGTACACTCTCTCACTAACACATCTCTCTAGATACATGCACATTCCACAGCGGAGAAAGACAATCGAAACCCATAGACTACAAAAATTTGATACAATCAATATAAACAATAAAAACGACAAGATAACTCCAGTTGAACCCCCCTGCCTGCCCCATTTCTAGTAGTGTGATATTGAGTTCAAGTCCTGCCACCCTGCACCGCTTGAAATTCCAGAAGAAAAAAAGGTTTACAATTAAAAAAGACAATAAACAGATAACAACCCGTGCTAAAGCCGTCAGGAAGTAAGCAGATAGGCTTTCCGTAGGAGATCCGTGGCATGTGATACATGAACCAACCAATAACGGAAGAAAATGAGGGAAAAACCGTCGACCAGCAACTGTTTCATTCATGTGTTGTCCTCAAGTCCAATTCTCAAAATTTCTAAACAGGACGCTTAGGGTCCTCCTCCCTCCCTGCATACCTGACGATTGCCATAAAGTCGTCGTCCTTGCCTAGCGGGAACATACCCGCATTCCATCCCAAAATTTTGAGCACCTCGTGTTGATCGCCGTATAGCTTACTCTCCAGCATAGTCATTACCCCAACTGCGGTTCGGACCAGGAAACTGTCACCCTCAAACGAATAGACATCCCAAATGCGACTGGTGATATCGACTGAGCACTGCAACGAGAAAAGTGTAAGGAACATCGGCTCAAGATAGAGCGAGGGATCAATCCTTAGGTTTTGGTGGATATGTCGATATAGGCAAGGGAGCTTATATTGGAATGCCTTGAGGAAAAGTGCATAGGAGCGAGATATCTATAAAATTCTATATAAGAATCTAGATGATGGTTTAGGGTTAGATTAGAGACTCACAGCTCCTTCATCTTGAGTGAAAAACGCCAATGGCAGCGGCCGGTTGAGCATATTTGCGAGGGTAACGAATGATTGTTCTGCCGATTGGTTAAGAAGTAACATTCCAGCCACAGCCTAATATCATCAGTACGAGTCGAGCATGCAAATAAGGGTAGCAGACATTTGTGCCATATACATATCCTACGTCACTCCGGTACATAGAGTAGGCCATCAAAACATCCAAAAGACTTTCGTGTAATGGCCCATTCTCCTTTGCACTCTAGTCAGTGAATGATCGATATTTATTCCCAGTGTCTTGCTCCACAAACCTGAAATATTTTGAGTTCTGGAAAGGTCGTTTTGACATCTCGGCGTATAGCCACAAACATATCTCGCTCCCTAGCCGTATACATAGTTGGTGCCTTCTTCAGACCGGCTTCAATCTCTTTAGCCCGCTTCAACGCCAGCCGGTATGTTTCCGAATTGACTGAAAGATGATTGCCGAATGACATTGACCACACCTCGCCTCTGCACCGTGGTGCGACCCCTTTCCACCAAAGTTCTCGTGTACTAGGCTCCCTGCAAGCTTGATTCCAGTTAGGTATAATTTTAGTTTCCCACTCGTTGGAAAACTCGTTCTGCAATCGCTCCCTTGCTTCCTGTTCTTGTCGTTCCCTTTGAACCCTTTTGCGCTCTAGACTTTAATTATTAGATGGTATCAATGTGATATGTAAATTTGAGTTTTGACGCACCGGCTTCTTGGGACCTCCGCATCATTCTCTGATATTCCTTCAAATGCCTCTTCTCCTCCTCCTTAGACTTGGGAGGAAGCCAACTGGGACGTGTCCGTGACAACACGGCTTCCTTTTCCTTACTGATCGGCAGTGGGTCGATAAGGCCATTAGATACTTGTAGAGGTGGGAGCTCGACAGTATGCGTTGAAGGCGTTGGCGACTTCTTTTTCGCGGGCAAAGATTCACTCTTCTGTTGCAACCGCTTCTCAGTTCGAACCAATTCCTTGTCTGCATGCCGCTCCAAAGCCTCACTCAACTCCTTTGCTTCTGCACCAAGCTCAAACATGGCATCACTCCAACTTTTAGACCTGGGCCCTAGTCTACTCGGATTCCTATTGATAGTTGATGTAGGTAAAGATCGGGAATTGGGCGGTGTTGTAGTTCCCGTTTCATCACTTTTATCACCATTAGTCTCCCGCTCGGGTGAAGGTGTACTAGAATAAGCTTTTGAAGACCTCGGTGACAAAGGAACATTGTAGAAAATTGCGTCTGGTGGAACCTCATCATCTGAGTCGTATTCCTCCTCTAATTGCTCACTTGTCTTCCTTTGCCAGGATGTTCGTCTAGGTCCGCATGGGGAAGTCTTGGGCCGATATCCATTGGATGCAGTCGAGCCCCCAACACCGTTGGAGTAGCCCGTAGGTACCATAGTGGAAAGGGCGGGGGAGGAGTTACGAGAGATAGGGCGCTGAACGGCTGGAATTGAGTGCGACTTCTTGGATCGTCCAGATGACGCTGGTGCTGCGAGGTGGTCTACTGGTTGTGAATGGGCGGGGAGGTTGGTTTGCACAGTAGGGTACGGTGGTCGTTTGAGCTGTACATGAGTGAGGTCCCGCAAAGTGCTGGACAAGCTGCCTCGCTGCGCCATTCGTTGGTTCGAACGGCCTCTTTCCGCTTCATTATCGTCGTCAAGGCCAATCTCCTCCAGATCATTCATGCCATTGAGGATACCGCCCTCGTCAAGCTGGAAACTCGATGGAATCGAGGATGTAGAGGCTATCGAAGAATCCGTTCCTCCGTGTATCGTAACATCTGGAGGTAGATGTGCTACTGCGGCAGTACCGTTCATTTATGTCCAAAAGAGTATGTCGTCCGTCACGCACCCAAATGTTTTCAGCCGTCGCTTTGTCTCTCCCTGGTAGATTCCAACAGTGACGTTCCCCTGACCAGCGGCTTCCCAGGATTATGAATCTTCGAGAAGATGGTGAGATTTATGCGTTTCGGTAGGGGCGCAAAAGAAGTCGCTGTCAGGTCGCTGATAGGTGGGTATTAAAGCTGCCGAAGGAACTCTCGGCGGTAATGTACAGTGAGTAGGACAAAGGGCTGAAACGAATGACGTCTAGATTGGCACGTTGTAGGAGAGAAGGATTGGCGAACCAAGGAACGAAGAGGATGAACAAATTGTGCAGATAGACGCCCGATTAGCCAACAAAAAGGAAGCAGAATAGAAAGCACGTCTATAAGTATTAATGGATAAATGAAGTCGATGAACAAGAGAAAAACAGAGTATGAGAGAGCGACAGGATGCAACAAGGTGCAACAAGCGGGGGAGTTTCGAGACGAGATGATGCCGAGCAAGGGGGAATTACGAGCTCTCTTGGAATTACCAACTTTTGGGTGCCAAGGAGCTTAAGTAGTTGAGCCGCCTGGGCCTCATGTGCTATGTTAGGTACTTAAGTACTTGCGCGGCATGTACCAGACTATAACGCTTTGACAGACTACAGGACAGACCGTTGAAATTCTAAGTTCTTATCACAGTGGAAGACATCAATCAACAACAACGCAAGAGTTTTGTGCATCGGAGCGGCATCTCAAGATGCAGTTATACAAGCACTCTGCATATGTACTTTATGGGAGTTGGTGCTTATCTGGATTCTGCAGGCGGTTGGAAACCGATCTCATTACATCCATGAATATGGAGAATACCGGAATTTCAACCCGAGCCTACCATGAACAGTTCTTCAAGCGTGCATTTGCGCTGCCTGAAGTTGCGTGGGTGGGGTAGAATATAATCTATTACTGCCTCACAGGCTTAGAACATGTCCTGAGGCTATACCCAGCAACCCAAAGCGCACAAAGCTATTTTAGAGACTTATTATAATGATCTATTCGCGCATTTGAAGTTAACATAAGAAATATGTTGAAACGTGCGCGCTAAAGGCCGTACGGCGCAGTACGACACAGTACATATGTGTACATTGCCGTACGCTTGACGATTGGTTGACAGCACGATAAATGTTGCACAAGATCCAACGTGCGCTTAGATTTCCGATGCGGCGTGGTGAGCAGCCACCAACCCTTGGCCGTTCAGCCAGGAAGGAACAGGGAGCCTACGTGTGATACTGACTACAGCTGTAATATTCTACAAATACCTATGTACTGTCGCATACCACGGCGTACACCCTTTAGCGCGCACGTTTTAACATTTCTCATGATAATTTCAACCGCACGAATAGTTTATCCACTTGAGCCTTCCACGAGAGCATGTAAGGAGTTAGCGCTGAATACCAAATTCTCATCCATATATTCTTTCCCTGATACCAGGAGGTCGGTGTCAGTCACATCTATCTATTTTGCTAAAGCCTACCAAACCTAGGCTTGCGGAGCGATGTATTTGAGGCGAAACATGGGTGAACTCTTCATCTTAAACCCTCTAAGGTTGTTGATATCCCTTAAGCGGCAGAGACGGTATTCCGCACGCCAAATTCTCGTTACGCACCACTCGATGGGTTTTTGCCCTAACGACGACCTACCACCAGCGCCAGACGTCTTTAAGCACTTTCATGATAGCCCATCAATTCATAGATGAGGTCAAAGTGCTACAATCGTATTACGACAATCCAATACCTACGTTCACCTTATTAAATGCACTTATCCCAACACCAGTCCACATCACCCCCACTAATCAACACAAGTCCACGCCTCCGCCTTCTTCCAATCCCCACCTTTCACCAGCACGCTCCCCTTTGGATACGTACAATGTACCCTCTGACTATCAACGCCGAGTGCCACTGTATCATTCACAAACTTCATCCCAATAATCTGCTCCGGCGCCACCCCCTTCTCTGCCTAATCTACGAGTGCCAGCACTAGATTATGCTTTGAATCTTTAGTCACACCTGGAGCAGCCAACCCATTCTGCCCGAACGAATTTGCACCCGGGCCACCAAAACAATGTCCCATTCAGGCGCTGTGAAAAGGCGGTAGAAGTTCTTCATTGCTTTTGTACCCATAGTGCGATGGACGGCGTTGTAGTGCCGCAGCGAGTTGCCAGATGCGATCAGAGGATCGACCGTGGTATGTGATTACCTTGCTGTTGCGGTTGTTGAAGGCGCCGAGATCGAATTTCTAGGTCGAGATGCCGGCAGCATTAACGGCATCGGCATCTGCTATGGCTTGGAGACCGTAGTCGGATCTAGTGTATGACGAATCATTGTAAACGACATGAGCATCGGTCGGTGCCCAATAACCCATATAATTTCCTTCCAACGCTCACCGTATCTCGCCCAATCTTGTGCGAACGTAAAAAGGTTCCCGCTAAACAGCAAGACTGCAAAAACGCTAAACCCCGCTCCAGGATCATACCGTGGGAACAGTAGCTCTCCCTTAGTGCCATACAATGGCGAAAATATCTTGCGAACAGTTTCAACTTGAGATGCTGTTAAGCATAGCCCATCACCCGCATTTTTGTTGCAGAGTAATGCCCCAGGCCTGTAATCACAACTATCAGGATTGTCGATGATGCCATCTTCTACGCCGTCTAGCGCATCGCACTGGGCAATGACATCCTTTGCAACTATCTGCAATAGCTCGCTCGAAATGTTCGGTTTTCCGGATGGTACGCCAGTGTATCTGGACAACATTCCAGACCAACCCTGCAGATGGTTAAAGTCGAAAGCTGGAGCTCCAGCCAACACGCCATCAAAGTCCTTCGGAAAGTCCTGGATCGCGCGGAAACCCTGGCGTCCGCCGGTGGAGCATCCCACATAGTAACTTTTGGTGTGAGCGTGAGAATAGTAGGCTTTGACGACCTTTTTACTAACCACGGCTTCGGTGCGTATAGCGCGCTAGGCGAAATCTTTAATGACCTCAGGTGCATTAAGGAAGAGTTCTCCACTAGTGCCATTGTGTCCATTATTGCTACCCACCACCGCGAAATTGAAAGAGGAGAGATAGTTGAGATTTGAGTAGTCAATGCCTGTAGTTTCATATTAGTATCAATAATGTAAATAAAGCGGACAAAGTATATCCATACAGCCATTCAAACCTCCATTACCAACTGATGCTACTCGTCCCGACCACTCATCTGGCAACCAAATCTCTATTTGGACCTGCGAACTGGAAGATGTATTCACGAGCAAAGAAATCCTGCATAATGGCGAGCTCGCCGAGGCAGTCAAATCACAAGTCTTTGAAGCTCCAGGAAGGTCAAACGTCTGGGGGGGCTCCATAATATGTAGTGTGTAGCACCTTCGTACTGGCTAGCTGCAGCTGTGAGCCAAATTTTTGGCAGTGCTCTGAGCCACTAGGTCGAGTCACTGCTGTATCTGCCCCGAAGGCGGAAAATAGAGAGTACCGAGGTGGATAGGAACCGAATTGAAGGCATGGTTACAGCTTGTGAAGGAAGAAGGTGGATAAGGGGGAATTTATATACGAGGCACAAGGCTTCCATTAGACTGTCGTAAGTGTACATGTACAGTCACTGAGCGTCTAATGGCGAATACCGTCTAATGACAACGGATTTACCTAACCTTAGTTTTGAATGGGATTCGTCAACGGATGGTATTCGTCATCATACAGTTAATCACTGTAGGCAGTAAACCGGGCAGTACTAGTGTGGTAACGCTATTGGAATTCTTGTTTTTTTATGCAACCCCTGGTAGACTCGTATAGCTGCTCCGTAGAAAATTTCTGGCTGTAACAGCTTCGAACAGGCTAACGGCTGTGGAGTATGGTAGGCGTACTTGAGTAACGTTGTAGTTGGTGGCGAATACAAGTACCCTGCTGACGAGACTAAGTATAAGCTATGGGCATTGACGCGTCGATTCTATTGGCTGATTCGATTTCACGACTCTAACCGGCCCCACAATTTGGTACCTACTTGTGGAGGCTTAGTTCTACTATGCGGATTGCGGGTTCTTCGGGCTCGCAAGTGCTTCTTATGTCGACAAGGAGCACAAACTTTAGATAGTAAGCGAAAATCGTCCCCAAATTATAAGCATACTGAGTTCGTGCCGCGAGGATGTGGGGATGTGGGGATGTGGGGAAGTCTGGGGAAGTAGGGATGTAGGGATGCCGCATGCGGGGAATGCTTGGTATATATTCAATGCAGGGACTGACAGACAATGGCATTTCATCTCTTGTCTGTCAGCGGACTAATCACTGACACCGTCTCTAACGGCCACATGCAAGATACAATGGGTAAACCTGCTTCTGGAATGTCGGTTTTTTCTCCCCCAGTAGGAATGATCTTCACTGCATCGGGGCCATTGCAGTTTGTGCTCAGACGACCGACCGGAAGTACGCCTGAGAATATCTCTCCCGCAACCGGGATACCAATGAAGGGGACGACGGGTAGCAGGAGTGGAGCTCCGCCATCTAGCCGGCCAGCCCGGAGGCGGAGGGGATTAAGGGGCTGTCATACTCTAAGTAGAGTGAATACAGTATGATTAAAACAAAAAAACAAAACCGGGATACCAGTATCACATGAATGCATTTCCAAAGTTTCACCGCAGAATAGTGGGAAGGTACTGTCTCTATCATAACAGGTGGAGAGTTCAACAACGGAATCATCTGTCGGAACTCAATAACGATAACTCTCAAATGCACCCAAACTCAATCCCGATGAACCGGCCGGTCTCCTCCCATCTGCCTTTTCGGCGTCCTCCAACCACTTTAGCAATAGCTGATACCCACTCTGTTTCCTCGCTAGGACCTTCCTAAATGCATGAGCACCTAACCTGTATAACGTTAGTACACAAGCGAAGGAAACAAACACCGCTGCTACTGACCATATAACATTGCCCCTCGTAACCGCTTTCTCTCCCTGGCGACTCCTAACCATAACCCACGCCAACTCCAGGAGCTCCTTGATGCAAACAACCAACTGCATTTGGCCAATGGTTTTCATTCGCCGAAGAGACTTTACGTAGCGATGAAACTTCATTGCTGATTCCACAAACGCGTGATAGATATTCCTGATGACGGTTCCCATGCTATTGAACGAGGTATCAAAATACATAGTGTGTGTCTGTATTTGGAAGGAGTTTATGACTTTCCGCAGCAGTGCGCTTCCGGGTCGTCGAGAATACTCTACCGTCAAGGTATCATCGATATCTAGCTCCAATTAGCGGTATCCAACAAGCGCCGACAAGCGCCTAATACACAAAAGTGGCGCGCGGAAAAGCAAGATAGTCACTCACTAGTCAAATGTCTCCGCTCACGCTCCTTCCTAATATCTAACGACTTGGTGTGTATTACATTCCCACAGTATGGAAACTCTAACGTTCTAACTAACTGCTGGATCTTCTTTTTGTGGATGGTAACCTCGAAGTTAACCAGGCTCTTTTCGGCATTCACAAATGCACCATACTCCCGGTTTCCTGAATGCATAATCGTGAGAAAACGAGTTGCCTTGTCTCTGTCCAGGGTTATTAATAGGAAATCGTCAATCAATCGCAACAAGAGAGAGTCTTCAGATTTAACAAATGATAGCTTCTCTTGCTCGAGCTCGGCGTAAAAGAAATTGCAGAGAATGCTGGAAAGGATGGAGCCTTGAGGAATACCAGTCTTTTGCTTAAAGTACTTTTTGCCAATCTAGAAGAGGTGAATCAACGAATGAACAAACCACGGCGAATCAGAATACAAGAAATTTAATCATTTAGGGCCAATGTGACCCACAGTGACACCGATGAAATGCAACCACCTACCTTGATGACATTCTCTTGTATATGTGTCTTCAATAATTCAATTAATTCAGGCCTCTCCCATGATCTTGGAAGAACATCGTCAACCAGTACGGTACCTGGTTTCAGGTTCTTTGCCACAGTCTCCGCATAGTCTGCAAAATGATCGATTTCATCCGTCGGTTTTGCATTTGCAATGAACTTTTTTACTGGTCTTTTCAATCCTTGCTTGTTGGGGATCTGATGTGCAGGTGGCGGACATACTTCAGCGTACTTGTCGATACGATATTCTTCCTCTCCCATGATGCTTCTGACTAGACGAAGAAGCTTTGATTGCGGGATGGTGTCAAAGCATGCTTGCACGTCCACTTTCGCAAAATATAGTTTCTGGTTTTGCCAACCCTTTTCGACAATACGAGCCTGAAAGTCTTTCATTCGAAGGTACATATCACCAACTGAGAACATGGAATGGCCTATCCGTTCGGGCTTTCGTTCCTGCATGCCAAAGATCAATTTTAACCACTTCTCACCCGTACATTTATGAGCTGAGAACAAGAATACCTTCTCAAATACCAGAACCCTGAAAACAGGTGTCATGATTGCATTAATACCTGGTATAAGCCTTATTTTCCCGTTTTGCTGCACATAGTCAGCTAGAATAGCGACCGACAAGAAAACACCATTTATACTCACTTTCCGCACTCCTTTCTTCCTCAAATTCATGATTGGCCTTACACCGTTCTCCTTCGGGAGTAGTCTGACTTGCGAAAACCCAAGCTTCCGACCAGCCAGGATTTTTTCGGCATAATCTCCTTTCATCTCTTCGAACAAGTTGATTTTAAGACGATCCAGAGCTGGCTCACTCAGTTTCTTCCAAACATCGTGTCTAAAGTAAAAAACTCGATTACGGTCAACACCTGATTCAGTAATGTAGAAATGAGATCTCAATAATGGAATTATGAACGAATCAAATAGCCAGTAAATGAACTCGGCCAACAGTTGTCGGCGCTTGGTTTCGTCTGTTTTTGACATCTTGTCGTCAGGGCGTATTGACGGGGGTCGGAGCCAGCCAAAATCCGTCAACTGGATACATTAGAACTGCACCGTCTGAAGTAGACGAAAAATGTCCTTACCTTCAAGCCCTGTAGAGCTTCGTGTAATGAGAGACTCTCATACCGACGCAGTTTAACAAAATGGTCTACAATGCGCATGACTGAATTTTTGTTTGCTTCTCCGCTGCCAAAGAATTTATTGGGAATCACTCGTCCAATGACAGCTCTCACAAATCCTGATACTTCACCAGAAGAAGATGCAAATCCTGTGAATCGTTCACCACCATTACCCCGCCAACCCCGAATCTCATCGGTTATCGCTCCGGTCGTCTCTGTTGACTCTAAAAGTGATGAAGGAACTTTTTCCTGCGTTTCTAGCACGTCTCTTTTAGGAAGAGTTTCTAACGATTCAACCTTTACACGAAGGCGAACGCGTTTATCTCGGACACCTGGATCGCATAACTGAAGCAGTCAGCTAACTTCGTCCGAACGCAGCTTGTAGTGACCATACCGACGCAGGACAGTAGTATTTCACCAGAGCATGATAGGAGCACCTCAGGTGCAACTTCTGCATCTGCATCACTAGCACTAATATATTGCCTTTCAATCTCTTTGGTACTGATGGCTCCTTTCCTTGTCGTTTTTGTTTTAATGCTTGGATTTCTTGCTCTCTAAGCGTATAGTCTTGAAACGGCTGTACGGTTTCTTGTCTATTCACCTCAGAGGTAAAAACATTGTGAAGACCGTATTGGCGTGGAAATAGATACATCAATGTATGACGGGCATTTTTCATGGAACTTGGATAGCGATTCAGAACATCTAATCAAATCCTAAAGATTCAGTGGCCGAAATTTTACAGCAACGTGGATATGTGCTCGCAAGAATTGACAATATTTAGTGGCGGGGGGAGGGCATACGAATATGGGGAAGCCCAAACTGGATGTCCCGTTTTCTATTGTATGTTGGCCTGGAGTAAAACATCTTCGATCTAACAAACACGATCTCCCCATGGCTTTTCCTATCTGGGGTGTCGGAGGCGTTCTTCATGCGTTGGTTACCACTCGCCTCGTTCCGGACTTTCTTCTTGGCGGCATGTTCAATTTCCGGCGCGGTTCGTTTCAAGGATTGTCCAAATCCCTGGGATTTCCCTAGTGCGTTCGTGGTTTCACAACGGTCCGGGGCGGCCATAACAGCAGTCGGATTATTCAGAGAATCAGAGATCGGGGGTCCTAGAATATAGTATGAGTAGGGCTCTGCAACCGAGATTAGGTAGTCTCTCGGTGTACTGAGTTTATAGTAACACAGAGTTGCGGTTTCAACTGAAGATCTCAGTAGCGAGTAGTGAGGTAACAATGCCTATGACGGATTATGGGGGTTCTGGCGGATTTCACTGATATTCAGCGTGAAGCCGCTTTGCCTAGGGATTATTGGTTGTCGCATTCCACACAAAAAGTCAGAACCCCTGATCCGTCATAGGCGTTGTCACGGCTCCACTCTAAGAGTGACCGTTGGGGAATGAGATTCCAGGAGGGTGCGTCGGAGAATTGTGTCACAGTTAATGTTAGAAGCGCAGATTTCCGGCCGTCTTGCAAGTGAAAAAAAAATGCAGAAAAATTTGTAGTGTGCCAATTACAGAAAGAAAAATATAACTCACCGCATAGCTGGTAGTATGTCTGTCTATCTTTCCCTCCTGCCAGCGGAATAAAAATACTGGCTTTCAGTAATAAAGCGAACATAGCTTCTTCGCCTATGACACATAGGAGTCTGTCCCATAGCTGCGATTTTAGGGTGTTGACATGACTGTTAGGATAAGAGTTGATCATGGGTAGACCGAGAGATCCCAGTTTGCATCCTATAAGGCTGTTGCGATCCCCCTTCTGCACCTTGTACCCCAGACAAAGTATATTATTTGGTTTTCCTGAATATGTTTCCTGCTTCGACACACTATTGGAACGTTTAAACATGATTTGCAGAACTATGTCGACAACCTGAAGGTTCTGGTCAGCGCTCAATTAACATATAGGCTTCTTCCGCGAGTGAGACCTACTTCCGATTGCGGATGGCAACTTCCACTTCCCGAAGAGCTTTGAGTAGCATCTGTAATCAATTGTTCGACATTGGACGGGTTTCCAACGTCCTCAGAAAGACCCACAAGTGTGGAATCGAGAAGCAAACATATCTCCTGATCAGAAGAGATATCAATGGCCTGGAGCTTCTTAAGCGGTCGTGATCCGGATTCGGCGGAAGCAAGGATCTGGGTGAGGTAGTTCCTCAACGTGAGAAGCCTCGGGAAATATAGAGACAACACTGGGTGTTCGATGGGCTGTTTGAATTCTTTGTATGTCGAGTGATCGAGGCTCAAACAAGTGCGTTTGTTTTGATGGCCAGGTTTGGCGATATGATTTGAATTGAGTTCTCTGGTGATGGATCTCAACCTCTTTTTGCATTCCATAATCAGATAGTAATTAGGCAGAATGCGAAAGAGACAAATGTCGCAGGGCAAGTTGTACGTCAGGAGAAAGTTGTCGAGAGTTGGGGGGATTGTACAGGCGTCGACGTTGGAACATGAAGCTCGGAGTTGGGAGACGCGACTTGATAGGGTCTTGTCACGTCCAAACTTAGAGTGCCACCTACAGATCTCCAACGAATCGCAGCAAACAATAATAGATATACTCTACGCTCCCTCTTAGTCCCCTGCTCCCTACTGCGACTCCGCCAACACGGGCGGGCCAATGGGCCTTCCGTTCGAATATCCGCCTCCGTACTTTGCAACAAATCAATCCACAAAACCGCCAATTAAATACATAAAGAATTAGGGTAGGCAGATACCTGACGCTGACGGGATGCATAATTTGGGCGTGCGCGTAGTATCATCCCGTAAAAAAAAAAGAAGTCGGTGCTGGATAGTACTTATCCATCTCCTGTTTGCTTCTTCCTTTCTCCACTCCACTACCACACACAATTTCAGCGGCTGAGAACCGCTGTGTGCAACAGGTAACTCGCCATCGGTTAAACCTGGCCTAATACAGCGGCACCAGTTAATCTATTTCTTAATCAATCAGTCGATCAATCAATAACTTCCAGATAGGTAGGTCCTCCTCCTCCTCCTCTTCCTCATCGTCGTCCTCATCGTCGTCCTCATCCTCCCGTCGTCGCCGGAAGTCTCGGAAAATACAGGTGCTACAGCAGTAACCTTGCTAGTAGCTTAGCTGGAACTCTTAGTGCCGCTTTCAAACCTCACCTCCCCACGCTCCCCCAAGCGGACACTGACTGCTGCCGTCGACACCAGCACAAGCACGAGACAAACTACCGCCCTCGAGTTCGCATCCTTACATCTGCACTTCCATCCCGCACCGCTCTTGAACCCCCCCAGCAAACACCCTTGCCGTCAACGCCCCCATTTGCGCCCATCCGCCCGTGTTGGCTCTAATCGACCAGCTCGAACGGCTACCCCATCAGAAATCTGTTGGCCAGAACGAAGAAAATTCCACCATCTGTTAGACAAACAACATTTGGTTCTCCCCGTGAATAAGTAGGTTTCTCTCAATATCTCCTTCCAGTCTTTGCTTGTCCGCGCCTGACTTGAGCATCTATCTGCATGGTTTTGACAATTGCCAGGGGAGTGCCCGTATCTCTGCCACGGGCAAGCCACATTCATAGCAACCAGTGATCGGCGAGAAGTTTCGGTGCAGCCGTTCAATTTCGACTCCACCCGTCCAGTTCATATACACAGTATAGGGCGCCGCTACATCTTTCAAGAGTGTGACGTGACGCCTAGAAACTGTCGACCACCACATGTGCTGCTGCAATAATGCCCACAGGCGATCCAGTCCCACGTGCCCCTGCTACCCTTCCTCCTCAAGAGAGCCCGCTCTCTGATCTATCAGATCCTCCGTCACAAATCGCCTCTAAGCCCGCCGGGCAGCCTCGAACTATGACGTCGAAATCTGCTGCCATCACGGCACGCAATAATTATGTTTCGCCGTACAGACAAACACCTCCGAGTAGAAGCATTTCATCGCCAGTTATACGGTCGAATGCTGGAAATGCTGGTTCACCAAACTTCAAGGACATCGTGACTCGATTCAATACGAAGTCGGATGAAAAGATACCCAACCCAACAAATCGCATACCAGCCAATACTGCAGGTACAGGGAGTATGAAAAGTAGGAAACCACAAACATGGAAAGCAAATGGGATTGAGAGCAGAAGGCCAGATACAACATCAAAGGCTCGCGCTTCTAGCGCAGCTCCACCGCCAGTGCGATCTAAGCAACCAGTAAGACCGAATTCCGCCAGGGATTTATATTCAACTGGTACGAATACTAGGTCTGCTACCAACTCTCGGCAGGCTCGGACCCGCAGGTTGTCAACCTCATCTAGCAATTCATCCGACAAAACTAACAGCAGATTGCTACCAACCTTACAAACGTCGTTTACCAAAGATCCTAACAAGAGATTGGGTTATCGGAGAAGTCAATCAGCGCTGGAAACTCACTCACCGTCAGCAGCGTCTATGGCAGATAACGAAAGTGATACCTCGGACAGAAAAACTTTGCACCACAGGAGAAGTCGTTCAAATATAGAATCCTCTCATTCACCTGCTGGTGAAATACAAGTTGATTCAGACTTGTTGCGGAGTTTTGCCAAAGAAAGTTCAACTTCACCGCGTTTGGGTCAATCGGGCATTCCCATCCTCGTTGGGGCTTCTACTGGAGTCGAGTCGCCATGTCCTTCTCAGCAGCCCAAAAAGAAGTCTGTAGTTGCACCGATTACATCAGCCCATGGTTCCAGACGCCCGCCACAACCTAGCAAGAGTCCCCAATTATCAGCCTATATTTGTGCTCCCCTACCAAAGACATCCCCACCACTCCGTTCGTCGAGGGGCCAGCGTTTACCAGCTGCAGCTAACTCGACGACACATGCAAGTCGGCAGAGGCTTCAGCCTACAACATCGCCTAAAGACGGTAGCTATCAAAGAGGGAAGAGCAGGGGCCCGTTATTAGAAGAAGGTAGACGCAAGGAGCAAAAGAAGAAGATTCTGGAGCTTGGAACGGTGGATTTTGCCGCTCGCAGGGCGCAAATTCAAAACGCATTCACAAAGAATATTAAGGAGAATATTGAGCAGGCGGCTCCTAGGGGTGCTCCTAACCAGAGCAACAGAGAAAACAGTAATGAGCGAAATGCGACTACCAAGAAGGGCTTAACCCAAGGGCGTATCGAGGAGGAGGAGGAAGAAGAGGAAGAGAAGTCGGAGGTCGAAGCAGATACAAGGTTCGACCAACTAGCCGAACAAATCTTGGAAAAGATTCCGCCGCCCGAATTACATCCGGATAATCACATCCATGTTGGAAATATAGTTGAGGGGTTAGACGAAGCAAAAGCACGAATGGTGGTTGAGGAAAGAGAGTCAACTATTTGGGAATCATCGAGCTCCTCCGGGGACAACGGATCGAACGACGATCTCTCAGCACCTTTACACTCGGACACATCTGAGCAACAAATTCGTGCTTCGGAGGAGGAAGCGATAATTGCAATAGAAGCGAAACCGTTGGGGAAAGACAAGGATCCCGTTGCCGGCGATACGACGGAAGAAGCCCCCACTGAACATTCACCCCCTCGACCTGTCAACCGCTTCAGTCAATTCTTCATGCCGGAGCAATACCCTTACACGGCTAACAAACATCGATCGTCCGGGCCGGAAAACAATCAAATATCACAATCAGAGCAATCTTCCGACGACAATGCAAGCTCAGTCCATCCTATGGTTACCCACCAAATAGGAGGCGCGCCGATTGCCTTTGTTGTTACGCCGGAGTCGCCTACCCGGCCGAATCTACATCAAGTATCAGATATGTTACGGAGCAACTCCGTCGGGTGGAGCACGGACTCTGAGTTGAGCAACGATAGTCCAGTCCTACGCAATGGAAGAGCAAATGACAATTCAGTAGTGACTGTGAGGCCTCATGGCAGTATATCGACTAATCCACAAGATCAAGTCGCAAGCTTTAATCCCAACTTTACATTGTCACCTAGAGGGCAGATTGAGACCCCAGTGTTATCTCCTATAATCTCGACTGCTACCTCAGACGATAGACGGACTATCGCGTCTGTTTTCTCGAAGTATGACGATCACGGAGAAGATGTCATTAGAAACTATACGGTGATTGAAGTTGGAACTCCTAGCGAAAGCTTTCGTCAACATGATGAATATGGCGAAGATGAAACTGAACTGGATTATGGAACGAGTCGCCGACTGGGCATTCCTGAAGATGACTCCCGCAGCTTTACATCGTGCTCAGAAGCTTTGGATTCCGCAAGGCCGCCTAGTAGCATATGTGATCATTCTATGGCCGAGGAGACCGAGGACGGGTGGACTACGTCTTCCGATTTTAGTCCAGATTCCGAAGACACTAACGGACCGTCCGTTCAAATATCGGAGTCCCCGACAACCCCGCGTCAGCCGATTGCAGCTGAGTCTCCTCTACCACCTACTCCGCCACCGAAGGATATACCCCCTCCACCACCTGAAAAGGATAGAAAACCAGGATCTATTTCTCCGAGAACATCTTCTGCGATTCAGTCCGTTCAAGCTGCTAAGCCACCTTTCGAATCTGTCCCACAAAGAGCGTCATCATTACTTCCGGAGATTGAAACTGATGAAGAGCCCCTTGGGCTCGCGATTCAAGCATTGCCCTCTCATTTCGACTTCCGGCCGACTGGCGACCGTAAATCTTCGTACAATTCAGAACATTACTATGGCAGACCGAGTATGGATTATAGGCCAAATATTGACAGTAGATCAAGCATAGACCACAGGCCAAGCATGGACCAGTATTCCATAAACCGGCCAAGTTTGGATCAAAAATACTCGCCGCCGTCGAGCGTCAGTGACTCAAGGCGGAGTTCAATGTTTACGTCCAATGGGCACCGGTACTCGGAAACAACAATTCCATCAATGAACCCGACAATTATTGAGAGAGGATCTTCATCCATTCACTCGCTTGAACCGAAGGATACACCGGAACAGAAGATGTTGAAGAAACGACGGCATCTACTTAAGGAGATTGTTGATACCGAGAGCGCCTTTTTCCGGGACATGACTGTGGCGGAGGAAATTTATAAGGGATCCGCAAATGCGTGCTATTCGCTTACACCGGAAGATGTCAAAGTGTTGTTCGCTAACACAGACGCCATTGTCCAATTCTCGAAAGGATTCTTAGAGGTTCTGAAACTTGCTGTTTTCAGCGTCTACGTCATGCGCAGGAGTCCAAGTGGTATCAACAGCAGTGCGGCAAGTGTTGCGAATTCGATCAATAGTGATGAGCGTATTGATGATATTTTGACCGATGAGGAGAAAGATAGGAAAACTTATGTTGGTGAAGCCTTTGCAGAAGTGATGTATAGGATGGAAAGAGTCTATGGCGACTACTGCAAAAACCACGATACTGCCGTCGCAAGGCTCGGACAGTTGGAATCCAACCCAGGGATTGCCATATGGTTGCAAGAGTGCAAGGCATGCGCCGAAGACCTCACCAATGCCTGGAATCTTGAGTCTTTGCTCATCAAACCCGTCCAGAGAGTGCTGAAGTATCCACTACTCTTGAGTCAACTTCTCGAATGTACCCCAGCCAGTCACCCGGATCAGGCAGCCCTTGAAATTGCGACTAAGGAGATGGGATTCGTTGCTGGTCGGATCAATGAAATGAAGAAGAGGAAAGACATGGTGGAGAAAATTGTTGGCCGCAAAAGGAATGAATCTGATATTCGACATGGAATCAGTAAAGTTTTCACTAGACGTGCGGAAAAGCTCCGTCAATCTGTCGGCTTATCAGAGGTTGTTGTCGACGAGACTTTCAACAAACTTTTTGAGAATTACAACATGCACTGTGCCCAAGTGGAGGTTGTAGCTCGGGACATCGAGATATACGCTGCCGACATACAATCGCATGTTGACAAGTTTATTAACTTTACATCTGCGTTTAAGTTTTTCGGCACGGCTGTCCCCACAGCACATACACCCACTGAAGAGAAGTGGAAAAGGTTCGACACCGCGATGCGGGAAATATCTACTACATATCTCCATGAACACGTAAGATTCTTCTTTTCAACTTTAAGACTTAGACTAATTTCGAGGTAGAAACTTCGTGTCAGAAAGCATGCAATTGATCCACTTGAGGCTCTGCTCAAGTTGCATGAGAGCCCGCAAATTATCATGACCAAACGAAATAACAAGGCTGTTGACTTTGCCCGCTATAAGGCGATAAAGGACCGAGGAGATACGCCCGACAAGAAAACAAAGGAGTTGGCCGACGCATACGTTGCCTTGAACGAAACCCTGATCGAAGAATTACCACGGTTGTTTGTGCTCACTAAGAAACTGGTAGATGCAGTGTTATTCAATTTCATCGATCTTCAAGCGCAATGGATGAACGATTGGGCATCTAAGATCAAGATGACATTTATTGAGCTTGATTTACCTATGAAGGCTGATGATATCATACACTGTTTCGCTGGTGAATTTACCTATAACGAGGCTATGATTAATCAATTGAACATCTGCAATGGTTTGTGCAATGTGTCCCGGGTGATCTCTAAGTGCTAATTTAGGACAGGGACTTTAAACGCAATGCAATTCCCATCCATGAATTCCACAAGTTCTTCGCTGCTGTCGCCTTCATCAACTACGTTGACATTGGAAGCTTTTGACAACTCATCCTTTCGCCGACCTAAAACTGCTGATGATAACAATCTTCGCGAACGAGCAATGTCTCTTAATAGTCAATCTCCAACCATTGCCAGTTTTGATACATCCGAGCGCCGGCACAGTGGTGGTGCATTTTCCCCAATATCACCTACAGGATCCGTCTTGCCTCTGCCCCCATTGCTAGGACCTAACACCCGGATTCGAGCGAGTTCGGTGGCGGTACCGCAACGAAGTCCGGTTGGTTCAACAATGCCACCGCCCCTTGCACCCCCGAGATCATACTCAAACAACATAGTAGAAACTCATACATCCACGCAGTCGACGTTCTTTAACTCCTCTGAGAGGCCACCCCGAGCCCGTGCAGCGTACACGGCTGCAGCGCCGCCACCGTTATCATTATCATCGAGACATGCGGAGGCACCATCGCCGTCGCCCCCATTACCAAGTGCCGCGTTTTCCTCGGCGATGCCAATGGACGACGACCGAGACAGAGAGACCTCAAACCCTCCCTCTAGGGTTGCATCGCGAGCTTCATCACGGGAGCCTTCTCGGACGGAGTTAGGAAGGACTTTGACCGTCTCCGCAAACGATAAGGCGATGTTCATTGCTGCCAGTCTTTACGAATTCAAACTCCCGTCACCTCGACGGGAAGCAGGATTCCCATACCTTAACTATGTACAAGGGGAGATTTTTGATGTAAACTCCTTTCTGCGGTGTATATACAAAGCCAACGCTAATTGCCAACAGGTAATCGGGATTAAGGGAGAGATCTGGCTAGCCCGAAACCAAGACGACGCTGCCGGCGAGATCGGCTGGATTTGGTGCAAGCACTTCTCAAAGTTGCCGGACAATTAGAAATTCCCGGTGCCGGGATATAGACGTACGCACTGATTAGCATAGCGACGGTTTTGGGTTTCGTTTTTCTTTATCTTTTCCATCGGCTATAGGACGGTATCCAGTCCATTCGGTTTTTGGCTTTTCCTTTCGGGTCAGAGATGACGTATTCATGTATAATCCTGCTGCGTCGGGTTGATTGGCTGGTTGGTTGGTTGGTTGGTTGGTTGGTTGGTTAGTCGCTTTGGGTTTATATTGATGATGCACTGTAAAAGGGGAAAGCGTCATATTTTCCTGTTCCTTTGTTTGAACCATTCATTGTCTATCTACAGCAGATTTCCTTTGTTTTTTCTGGGGCACCGATTTTCTGTTTATTTTCTATTAGTCCTTACCAATTCTTTTCCCCTTGTGTTTGTTTTTCCGTTGAATCTCTATCTTTATGGGGTGGCGTCTCTGTCGGTCAAATACCATTTTCCCTTTTTAAGCTGGCTGTTGATTCATTGTGTGGCAGAGAGGGTGTGTTTTTGTTTTTTGTATATGGAGTGAGCAAGTCAAGAAACCTTTTGGCTTTTAAGTATTGTGCAATGTGAGGGAGGCGTTGGATGTATCAATTTGATATTGAGATACTCGAAAATTATGGGCTGGTTCTTGATGCGCGAATGATAACGTGTGGGTGATAGCCTCATCTGGAATTACTCTTGGAGATGTTATCTGGAATGTGACCTCGGCAATTAAGAGATGGGAAGCCCCCAGTTTATTCAAAGGCTTCGTCCGCCATAATTCTTTAGTCGTATCTCCGTGCTCGTCCACTCCAACTGACTCTTTGGCAGTTAAGTCCGAATTGAGCAAAATAAATCAAGACCAGAGAGGCGATCCATCATTTCATTCCGTTTCGCTATCCACCCAGGTGCGCAAAAGCTTAATTTAATGCAACCTCAGCTCAAGGACCAGCCACATGGACTACACTTACACCCTTTCTTAAACTGTACGATTCAATAACTCACGCAAGCATTTTCGTACTGTACTAAACTAGATCACGTTTCAATAAACATGGGATTTTGACCCTGAATAATTTCACAAATCACGTGGAAATGCATTGACATGCAGGGATCCGCCATCGGACAATTGTTCTAAGCTCGCTAGCTTCCCTACAGACCCGAATTAAACATAAGCTTCGACTCGATCCTGCCCCGTCCCGAAGCTTCGATATTTCACTTCGCCACGATGCGGAGTCGCCTCGCCATCATCGCAACAATAGTCTCAGTCTTCATCTTCCTTTCCTACGTCCTCCTCCCGTCATCAAACCCCAAAACACCACTATCACCACCACCACTCAAAGGCACCTCCGATGCCACGGCGCTCCATGCATCCCCCGAGCTCCTCCACGGCGAGGCGATAATGCCACACCTGGGGAACGAAACCATCAAGTGCGTCCCCGCACCCCGTCACATCTACTAGTCCAGCTAATAACCCAGAGCCGAACTTGGGCGCGCGGCCTGGAAGCTCTTGCACACGACACTCGCCCGATACCCGAAGCTTCCCACGCGCGATGAGCGCGAAGCGCTAAATAGCTACCTGCACCTCTTTGCACGCCTGTACCCATGCGGCGAGTGCGCAGCACACTTCCGATTACTTTTACAGAAGTACCCACCGCAGACCAGCACGCGCGATGCCGCGAGCCAGTGGGGATGCTTCGTACACAATGTCGTCAATGAACGGCTCAAGAAGAAGGCGTTTGACTGCGGCGCTGTTACCGAGGTTTATAAGTGTGGCTGCGCTGATGCGGATAAGGAGAAGGATATGAAGGATGCTAAGGCGCAGGGGATGGGCGATGGCAAGGCGTTGACTGCTGAGGGGGAGGGGGGCAAAAAGGATAAGTTGGAGGAGAATGCGAAGAAGGCAGCGCCTGGAGCGAGGGTGGAGATTGAGAGAGCGCCGTAAGTACCGCTGCTTAGTGTTGTGGTGATGGTGGAGCTAATGGGTGGTAGGGTGAATATGAATGGTGGTTAGATGGGAGGATTAGAGTAGGGTCTTGAATTTTAGGAGTTTTGTTGCTTTTATACCCTGCACGTGTCTATATAGTGGATTTATAGAGGATACTTATTCTTTGTATAATAGATTAGAAGGGTATAGTTTAGGTTATTTGACTCGTCTTTTTGTGTCTGTACTCCTGGATTGAAAGGCTTCGATTGATAAACAAAAATCTGCACTAGGAAGTCTAATTGGCCAAGATGATGGAACGGATGCTGAATTCATAGATACAGCTCAAATGAAAGCGTGCAACTGAAATCTTTCTTCTCCCTACACATCCAGCTCTGGATAGTGCCTAAACAACCCCATCGAATACTCTTGCCTCCTCTCACTTTCTACGTACGCCTTGATACGAGGTCTCGACTTGACACGCTCGTAATGTGCCTGGAGCTTCTCGAGTTCCTTCAACGCCCTCTCCGTAGCCTTGGGAAACCTACTCTATCGTCAGCAACTCACTCCATAATACCATCCAAAAAAACTTACGAATACTTGATGCCGTCGACAGCATGGAACACAACCAGATCCGCATACGTAACCTTATCTCCCACTAGCCATCCAGTCCCATTCTTTTCGAGTACACGATTAAAGTACCTATCTCATCATCAGCACAATTCAAGTACCCTCCTCGAGGAGAAAGAGAAACACAAACCTGAAGAACTTAGGGATTCTTTCCCCGCAAAACTGCTTCGCACTCCTTGCCGCCTCGGGTTTTTGGTCTTCATAGTAGAGACCGACGCCAACCGGATGACTTTTCTTCCACATCAGCGCTCCGCAATTTGCTGAAGGTGCTTGGGTTATTTACTGTACGTTGTGTGCCTCATCACTCAGGTCAAGCGCCGTAATCGCAATCTCATTGACATGATACCGTGCGTCTCCTTCGGGAGCTAGTCCAAGTTGTGGCCCGAGAAAGAGGAGGATGTTCGATGTCTAGAGTATACCCAGTCAGTCAACCCCCACCTCCTTCCTTCTCCAATATTCACCTGCGAGAGCATCAAATCCCCACACCGAAGCACGGGTGGTGCAAGCTTTGGAGGATTCGCTATAACCACATCAGCCCCTCCTTCACAAAGCTATAATTACTCTTGCAGCATACCACCACTATCAAAATCCGGCTTGAGAAGCTCCAATACCTCCCCGGCACCGCCAGGAGTATTGTCATACTCGGCCCCTGCCTCCTCAAGTGCAAGTCGCACGTACTCGCCGCGCCCGGGGATTCCAGGCCAGTAGGTAAGGTGGTCTGTGTAATGTCAGCAGAGGTTGTGGGAGTTCTAAGTTGCTGGTACAGACATTTGGTAGAGGATGTCATTGGAATTGAGTCGAATTGAGTCGAATTGATTGAGTTTGGAGTATGTACAGTACAGTACGAGTGGGGAGCTATATAAAATGGAAGCAGGAGAGGATTTCTAAACAGTTACAAATTGTAAATGTGATTACACAGCTGTGCATGGGTGTTGACATCATAAGTTGACAGCGTGGGGGCGACGGTTAGATCCGGAGTCAGTGTAACATGGCTAGTTACACGAAGGTTATCACTCATCTTCAACTTGAATGAGAATTGAGGGACATCCTCTGTCTAAAACTCGACATCTTTTCTCCTCTCACTCCTCGTCGAGAAGCCGTGGGGTATCCCGAGCCAAATTAATATCTCGTCCCGTCTCGTCTCGTGGCTAACACTAATATTCTAGCTTTAAAGGTATCTTATCAGCAGCTCACCTTTCTTCTAATGCTGTCTTTAAATATTAGAAGCAGATCAAACGGCTGCAGATAGGCATGGAAACAAGCTGAAGACTATAGGTGATTTTACGGCAAACGAATCCTGGACCACCCGAGAGGATTGCAGACACGTCCAAAACAATTGTGCCAAAATGGGGGTGGTATACTACCTTACAGCCTCAGTAGTTCCCTAACTGGAGTCATCAGCGGAATTCACAAAAACACTGAGTCAGTACTATTCCAAATTTGCCTTCTTCCTTGTTTTCAGGAATTCTTGTTGCTAACTTTGATTGTACAGATGCAGACGGTTATCAAAATCAACAGCAGAGCACGACGGCCCCACCAGTGGTTAAAGGGGGCGGCATTTGGCAGCGCGGGCGTTGTTTGTTCTCTAAAGACTTCTCTCTATTAGACCTGCGACTGACTTCGGTTCTCAGTTCCTGTTTCTAGTTATCCGATATGTGATAAAGGTGGGGGTGAATCCGGTGGGGCTTGTCGACGCTTTCAATAGCTATGAGTGCTGTGTACGATCATCATTTTAATGTGGGCTTTCTGTCTTTAGCGTTTATAGCTTTGTGTACGATAAGCATGTTAATGCAAGCTTTAATGTATGTGCTTTCAACATGTGTACTTTCATAGTATGTAAATAATTAGAGGAAAATGTGTTGATATTTCAACGACTGCATTGCCAACGGAGCCGTGGGGTGTGGATAAAGTCGACGATTGACAGGGTCCAAAGACGTTCAGGTGCCCACGTACATACGCGGTACATATATTCACAATGTTAGCATCCTTTGGCTATGGTGGCAAAGGGCGGGCGAAGAGAGGATGCTTATTATTCCTTCGCTTCCCCATTGCTAAATATCGTATCCCTCTTTAGATTGGTATTGATAGCAGAAATTCGGACTGAGCTCACGACTTCGGCAACAGTCCGGATATTGCAAAAACCATATGTAGAAAGTGTGTGCCTAATAATATATGCAGCAAGGTGGTATCGAAGTTTAACTATGAATATACGTAATTTAAAGGTTCGATGCATCCTACCCCGCAAAGCAGAGACCATCGGCCGATAAACGACTTGCCCCAATCATTTCACTCTAGGAGCGAGTGAAGGCTTGGGTAACTTAAATCCACGCATTTCAGGTCTGCAGCATTCCATCACTTTTCCGGCGTAGTTCAGTTTCACGCCTCGAAGCGGAAGAGGTCAAAGAGGGGCTAGGGTTGATGATTTAGCGCCCAAAATTCGTCCAGCTTCAACATTGCTCCAACATCACCACCTCTCACCAATAACCCACCACAATCGACGAGAGCAAACGACACAATGGTTTCCCGTCCCATTCCACACTGCGCAAACAGACAAACTATGCTAACCTACCTTCTAGGGCCGCGCCTCAATCCGCACCAAAGCCACACGCTCAAACACCACCTCCGCCGTCGCCACAACCACCGACCGCAACTCAAAAAAGACTGCGCGCCTAGCACGCCACGCCAAATTCGTCTCCCGGATCGAAAAGAAAGCCGCAAACTCGAGTGCCGCTACCACAAAGCGTCGACGGTCACAAAAGAAGCTACTCTCAACCCTCGACTCTCTCGCCGATGCGCTACCGGACATCAACGTTTCCGCTGACCGGCGGACAGAGCTCGAGGACGTTCTGGGGGTGAAGAAGGGGCTCAAGAGTCGGCCTGGCGCTATGAAACGGAAGGAGACGCTGCTGAAAAGCGAGTGTGAGCGCTTCGGTAAGAACCTGGCTATTTTGGAGAGTGGGAAGGGTGGGGAGGCGGCGAGTGCGCCGGCTAGTGGGTGGGCTATGTTGAGGGGCTTCATCGGCGCTACGATCGAGAAGAAGGAGGAGTTTTTGGAAATGGAAAAGAAGGAGAAGGAGAAGACGATGGGGATGGAGGTGGAGGTTTGATGGAGTTTTTTTTGCAAAAGTCGGAGTTCCGGATTGGATTGGGGCATCTGCGCTTTCTTGGTATATACTTGCTGCGCAACTTTTGGGGTTCGCTTTTTAGCAGTGTCGTAGATACCCCCGGAACGTTTCAAACTAGCAATTTTGACCCATGGGATTTTTACAACCAGTGGAAGCTTGTGATGGGCGGCTTATGCTGGTTTTCTCTCGGTGAATTCCATCTCGAAAATGCGTCGTGCTCCAGCGTATGGTGCGGTAAAGTGGTCAAAATACCATTTCAACGATGTCGTGCATGAAATTAATGGAATTGGGTAACTTCATGCACACCAACACCCAATTTCAGTAGTTATACACCACATCAGCTTAGCACCACAACATTGTGATACAACTTTGTGTAGTGGTCAGCATTATTTGACAATATCATGTACCAACTAGTAGAATTCAGTGTTTATGCACATGAATTAGGAATTTTGGAACTTGATGTGCATTAGATACTGGATTTTGCAAATTATTTTTGATGCATGATTTAGGAAATTCAGTATTTAATGTGCATCAGATTCTAAAAGTCCTTATTCATGTGCACCAGCACCAAATTCCACAAGTTCATGCATGACATTGTCACCTATATACAACATCATGCTATGGTATTGTTAAATTCACAACATTGTGCATGGAATTGGTGGAATTGAGTGTTGGTGCACATGAATTTACCCAATTCCACTAATTCCATGTACGACGTCGTGAAATGGTATTTTGACTACTTTACACCGCCATACCAACGAGTATTGTAATACATGGTTCTGACTCTCGGCCGGCATCATTGGGTCGATTCAATCGATGCTCAGATGCTAGGAAGATTACATTTGCCAGTAGAAGCTACACAATTCCAATTCTGCCTACAGCATCATCTTCTCGTCTTTCAATCCTCCGAGTTTAAAAGCCACACCATCTACACACCAACCCACCCCACGACCACAGCTGCAACACCGACAGCAATGGGCATGAACGCAGCAACGCTGACTGCTCCTCCCGAATACCTCAGCGACGACGACACCCCTGTCGCACTTGGCACAGTCCTGTTGTACCTTGATGCAGTCATAGAGGTGTTTACGTTCTTATATCTTGTCTCCTCTTAGAAGAATAACAGGAAGAAGGGGTGATGGTAGGGTACATGTCAATTGGCGAAGAACAAGAGATGCCGGTGGAGTACGTATCCAAAGAAGTGCCAATAGGAAACGGATCCGTGATCGCCGTGAGCGTGATGCTGTTGGTGGGGAGGACCGAGTACTTCGTCAGACTGCTAATAGCCTCTGTCTCCAAATAGATGGAAGAACTCGAGGAGGAGCAAGTGGTGTGATCGTAGAGGGTTGCTTCCGCTGCAACCATGCCGGTGAGGAGGAAGAGGGAAAGGTGCTTCAAGTTCATGATTAATCAAAAAGAATGTATAAACGAGTATGATGAACTTTGGCTCTTCCCTTGCAAGCGAGTGAATCGGATGAGTGGATGGTGGAGGGAGAGATGGGGGAGATGGAGATGGAGTTTTATATCCCAAAACAAAACATCCAATGGCCCCGTCTCGTACAATACGAATCGGGTTTACTATCAGTATAGTACCATCATCGAAGCAATAACTGCTGCGTCTGGAGCATGCATTTCGAGCATCTAGTGCCCACACAAAGGAATAAGTGAAATTTCACTTTGCACAAGCACTAGGGGATGTTCTTAAAACAAGATACAGCTTTTACACTTCGCAAAGGACAAAGGAATGGAATTCCAACTAGCCAAACGCCGAATTCAATTTTCATTTATATATAACTATGTAACACCCAGCAGCTCCGAGGATATGATCAACCTGCAAGATATCTCTTTTCTACCAGCTTGGGTGCATCTTAATCAAACACGGCTTCCTAACCCGCAGAACGACGAAGCTCCAGCAACTAGAAGCTCAATCTGAGGCAACACTGATATCCCGAGGGATCATCGCGTATATAGTCGGATACTATTGCGATGTGATGAAGCTGAAGCTCAAAATTGGGACGTTAGTTAACGATGTAACGTTTTCGAGATGTGTGATGGAGAGAAGAAGGGGGGGTGGGAGAAGAAATCTGGGGGTTTATATAGGAGTGGTGTGAAGTTGTGGTGGAAAGGTGGGTGTCGGGCGAAAATATTCGGTAAGACTGGATGAGGGAAAGGGCTCATGTTTTGGATGGCTCGTTTTTGAACGCATATTCTGGTGGTGTTTGAAGGGTCAAATACTTGTAAAGTAGCATCTGTAGATGTATCAATGCTACAATATAACATTGAGACGAAAATAAGAACAATCATTAGGAAGGTTGGTCCCTCCGAGTGATGGGAAGGGATTCGGAGGTAATGAACTCCGTTGCCGTCCCGGGACATTCCAGCTCCCAAGGGAAATTTAATATTGTCACTACTATCACTCTTCTATGCTTGCACGGGAAAGACCGTTTGTCCGTCACCAGGATACTTGTACTCAGTCTCACAACCCCGCACTCGTCGGCTTTGTCGATCCCGACTCCCTGCAAGCCACAAGCGCCACTTATCATACAGCTATTGCGTCAATACCTGGCGAGCTTCCCCGGAAGGAAAGGACCAACGTGAGTGGGGTAGAGGAGGGGTAAACTGCGGGAGAGATGACTTGCATGGTACATTCTTTCATGCTTTCATGCGAAGCAATCTTCAGCATAAGAGAGAATGCAGCAGTAAAAGCCGACGTGCATCGCAAAAGAACCAAAAGACAAACGCCAATTCCACATGGACGATGCACACATGTATCCAACCGAATCCCTAAACATTCATTGCATCCACGCTATGCTACAGCAACAATAAATCAGCACCAAAAGCCAAAAGAACGAGAAAACATCATCCACCACCGCTTTCGCTTCCATGGAGTCAAAGGTGTTCCACTTTAATTCGTACCGGACGTTCATTCCATCCATCCGAGTGAACTCCTCACGCCCAGGAAATCAACAAACTTCGATATCAAACAAAAAAAACATCAAAAGTAAAATCGCTAACACCCAACAAACGACAAACATATTCATAATAGCAAAACAGAGCAAGGAAGACCCCGACTACGAACCCCTCCAGTGAGCAAACGACAGAAACAATTCACTCCTTCATATAGTAAAAAATGTGCTCAAAGATCCCTAGAATGGTTACAGGAGAAAAAAAGATACCTTGTTGTAAGTAAAAGCTGAAAAAAAGGAGACAGTAAAAGCAAAAGGCAATCGATGAGTGAACGACAGTGCAGGGTTTGCAGAGACCGTGCTTGATAATTGCAAAAGAAAGCAGACTTTTGTGTATGTGTTCAGGTGTATCATCTGGATGGATGATATGCATTGCATCATTTTCTGTCATTTCGTGAACGTCGTATCATGATATAGTGTCGTTAACCGATAAATTCGCCGTTGACAATCTCCCACCATGCCACGTTCTCGTCCCAGACCCTCTCTAGTAGAAGCCTGGCTTGTTTTACCTAGACACCTTGTGTTAACGGAATATCTGGGGACTCGCAGCGATGGGGCTTCTACCTGGGTGAGGCCAGTCTTTTCCACCTCTAACATTCGTTGTAGCGTGTAGTCCCGGTGTGTATAATCAATTGCTTCGCAGCCGGCCGTAAATAATGGGAAGAGCAAGCAGTTTTCCGCCGTTCCACCCTGCTTAACCTTGTACATTGCCTCGACTATGAGACCAACGGCAGTTTGAACATCGGGATGGTTGGAGGCGTACCCCAGGACTCGCCGGTACAGATGAATTTCCGCGGCCCAGTGAAACGCGTCGTTAGTTGCCAATAATTCTTCCTCGTCAAATTCTTCGATATTGTGGAAATCATATCCGTTCTCATGAGCATGACTACATCGACCAACAGACTTTTCCTTGGACTCTCGAAGTTCCTCTCGCAATGAACGGGCCTTCATTAAGACATCCTGCGATGGCTTCCAGTTGCCGCTCTGATCTCGTCCGCCCCGGGACATGCTTCTCATGGAATTCATCTTCCTCTCCTGCTCGCACTGTCTTGCTAATTCCCCGATGCTATGGAGGATGGCAACACAGCGAGTGGTGAATCCAAAGAAGCAATCCACCGCGTACTCTGCACGCTCATCCTCATTATCATTTGTCCAATATTTGCCACTGCCGCTCAAAACTGGCTCATCGATCTCTCGCCCACTCAGACGGCCTAGCAAATCCAGATAGGCAAACCACCTAACCAGGAAATATGACACAGTGTCACCGCTGTGCATGCTTTGTGCGCCTCCTCGAGAAACAATGATCCGCCTCGCGGCATTCAGATGCAATTGCCAGGTGAGTCCGCTAGAAGCAAACGGATTTGGCGAGACGATCTGATAAGAGGCGAGCATAATTGCTGTAGCAAGACTAGCATCGCTGGTAGCACCTACGGGATGATTTAGTGCGACGTTGAGACTTCGAACCGTTTCGTCGATAAAGCCACCTATGCGTTCCGTTGGCTCGGGGCGACCGAGCAAACGTGCTTGATGACTTGCAGAGTAGGCGAGGAGTAAGTTCATCAAATGGTCTGTCTCGACGGCCACTATACAGAGTAATAAAGATTAGCGAGACGCACACTATCCACAATGCGTAGAGATAGCAAATACACACTTTGTGGTAAAATATGTTTAAAAGGGTTCTCAGAGCAATCGTGTGGTACTAGCAACCTCGCCGTATGTTTCAAGTAGTGGTGGAAATACATCTTGTTTTGTTCATTTGATAACAGCCACTGTGGCAGGGGATCTAGCCTTCTAGGAATGGACATCTGGTCCGGATAAGCCGAGTTCAGTTTGAAGAATTGTCGGGCTTTGTTCACCTGCATGTTGAAGTCGCCATCTTCATAGTTGTCGCGGGGTATCTCCTCAATGTCGTCGTCCTCCTCCAGGCCTTGGCCATTGGAATTGTATTGGGATACATCCTCTGTTTTGAAGCCTATATCATATCGGTCATCGTAACCTCCGGAAAAACCATCATGACTCAGCGGCGCTGCCAATAAATTCTCAACCGATACTCTGCGCATCACGGTGTTAGAACTCATACCAACACTAGTCGTCGCGGGGAGGTCCATATAAGACTCGGCCAAACTGATGGGAGCGGCGGTGACAGGAGTATTTATGAAGTCTATCGCCTCTGCTAAGGAAGCAGTAAGTTGGGGGGCCGAAGTCATAGGATGTCTCGTGTAGATGAAAGGAGACATAGGCGGAGGCTGTGTTGGTGATGTACTCGTCCTGGCCTTCTTCGTTGGCGACGTTATTATCGGCGGCGGAGGGTGGAAGCTCTTTTGTTGCGGAGAATTATGTGGCTGAGTGTATGGGATATCGGGACTGGAGGAATGACCCGGCGGACTGTGGAAACTCGTGATCGGAGATGTCACGTCGGGGGTAGGGGAGAATGGTCCAGGTGCAGAAGTATACGGACTGAAGAATGCGCGATCCGGGTGATCATTGCGCATGTGGCTTTCGTCAAACGGTGATGCGAGCGAAGCAGAGGTAGCACTGTTGGTCGCAATTGGTGTCAGACTTTGTTGCCATGCAAATGAGTTAGTTCGTTCATCTCGAGAGTTGTTGCGTTGTGCATGGCGGTCTGGCCGGGGTGTTTGCTGCGACTGTGAAACGGGAATTTGTATAGTTAACTGAGGATCCACCTGCGGTGTAGCAGTAGTATTTGATGAAGTCCTAGAATGGGTATTGGATGTCGATGCTGTTGTAGAAGCGGAAGGTCCGGCCGAAGACGCAGGCGGCGCCGCCGGCATTTCACCAACGGCAAAGACCGTCTGATAGCCCGACATGCTCGTCTTCTTCCCATTGCTCGTGCGAGGAACCGGAGGCTTTCGAGCCGCGCCATTGGAGGAACTGGCTTGAATAAATGTCTGCGGAGCGGGGAAGTGTTGATTGAGCGAGAATTGGCCAGCTCCGGGAATGAACTGTGACTGGTCGTCTCCATTTGGGTCGTGCCCATTGCCTCCATTCTCCTGTAGTTTCTTCTTTAAGGGCCGTCCACCCCACGATAGCCGGATTTTGTAGTCGCAATCTTCGTCAAGTCGTTCGCAGTTGCTACATCGCGGCTTCTCCTCGCCACATTTGACTTTTCGCGCTTTGCAGTTCCTGAAGGAAAGTTAGCTCAGACCACTTTCGGACCCACGCGCCCACGCGGATGCAAGGTTTAATACCAGCAACCGTTTCGACTCCGTCGCCGAATCTCCCGACCTACAACTGGTGCACGAGGCATTGCACGATGGAACGGATTTGCCCCCCTAACTCGAAATATAGATTTGTCTTCGTGCGTAAAGAAGACTGAACGTAATTAACGCCCTAAAACACCAGACCAGCGACGAGGCTCGCTCCCAGAAGGTTGCTTGCACGAAAACGGCTAGGAGTTGAGGATTCCCTCCCAAAGGGATGGTGGCGAATCGTGAGGCGTGTGATCCTTAAACACAGCCAGCAGGATGACAGAAAGGTATAAACAATGGAGATCCGATATGACAAGAAAAACGAGGGGTAGATGTGGGATGGAGGAAAACCGGCTCAAGAAAGGAATGCGACGCGGAGGTGAGGGCGGCAGTGAAGGAGGGTGTCACTTGCTGCGGATGTTGGGAAGATTATCAGCGGCGGGGAGCAGGGCTGGGCGATAGTGTGGTGGTGCGGTACACTGCTGCTACTCGCCGCTGCTGGGATAAATGGTGGTGGCTCGTATGTAAAATATTGATGTAGTTAAGTACGATTGGAAGCAGTCGAACAACACTTCCCTCTATTCGATCCTCGACCCTCTCAGTCTGTCCGGATAGATTGAAGTGCGAGTGCGAGAACAATTAGGAGGAAGGGGAAGAAGAGATATCTAGTTACTCCAAATCTCTGCACTCGGTTTACAAACACACATACTCACCTGCATCCATGCGTAGAGTACATACTTTTGGCACTGCGGGGAACGGGAAGGGCCATTGGAAGGGTGAGCGGGGACAGCTGCCTGAATCGTATCTCTCGCACGCAGATGTGAAGACTCGAGAGAGGCCTAATTTATAGTTGTACGGGAGTGTCAAGTTTATTACGGCTATCATATGTGATTCGTGAGCGAAGGGACAGCCTCAAGCACAGTACGCTTGACTCTCTCATTCGGCAAGAAGTGCGAGGTTCATCAAGTGTCGCATCATAGGTAGACTTGGAGGTGGCGAGGTGTTCATGGCTCGGGGAAGGCGAATATACTGCAAGCAGGGATTGATGATGCACGGAGTCGCACCAGTATTGGCTGCTCCCGAATCTGCCGAGCATACATCCTTACGTTTGAGCATCAAATCAGCGTCACGACTCACCTCGCGACATCATCTGCTAGACATCTCTCCCTCCGCACCGGCCACCAGTCACCAGCCTACTCGAGCAGCGACAGACAATTCAGTTGTTGTGGCGAGAGAATGCTCTTACCGAAACTCCGGTCTTCAGCTCCGAAGCCTCCAAGGGTTCTAACTGCGCAGTTCAGAGCAAGTCTCCAAGCTGCATATGATATTCTGCATGTCCAGATCGTGATCGCGCGTCTACATTAGAATACAACAAACAAGACATATACTCGGATTACCAGATAGGTACCTGTCAACATACCTATAGCTGCACCTAACGCCTCGAGTTCCGTAAATTATCGCGGAAGACTGAGACAATTCACCGCTTTCGCCTCCTATTGCATGGGCAGTCTTTGGTCGCCGCTGCCAAAGTTTCTCGATTCCGCTATATATGTATCTGTGAGTTTCTCGCTTGACTTCCCGTGTCCACGTGCATTATTCCTACCCGCTCCTGCCTCTGCTACTAACACAAAACATAAAACAACTAGCTAGAACAATATCCAACGTGCCCCCAGCCTTGAAGAAAAGCATAAACAAACTATCAGCTATCTTCTCGCATGCAAAACCAGTCTCGAAATGATGTTGCAATCTTCATCCGACCGAGCTGCATGTACAGCAGCAGCGCATAACATTCGTTGACCAATTGCACTTTTGGGCACCACAATACCTGCTTTTGCTCGCCTTGATTCTTTTGCGAGTGACTAAAGGTGTGCCTTACCTCGGTGTGGCTGAGATAGAGGGATTCATAGGGCTGGCTGAGATGCTGGTGCGGCCATATATTTGGTGGCCGTATCTAGCCTTATGCCTGATCGACCACCGTCGTCATACCGCACCACGCTGGAAACAGCTGGAATGTTCATATGAACCACCCCACAGCTCGTACCACGCGCGGCCACAAGGCGAGCAACGGCTTTGCGCGACAGACAAGGCTCTGCTAATGCTGTGTTTCATATGTTTAGTCCTGTTCTCACTGATATTTCTGGAATCTTCGGGCTTATTTTCTCCACCCGAATTCAATCAGTTGTAAGTGGGTTCGTGGGCTCAACACGAGCGGCATGCAACAAAAGGGGAAGGTACAACCCTAATTGCTGATAAGCGACCTGCCGAGCCCCGGACGAAGCCCTGAATAACCTTCATTTTTCATCTGAAAACATCCGTTATAATTTATGCGATTTGAGGATCTTGACAGCACATCCCAGTCAGAAGTTGCACCTTTACAAACTGGGCTGTGTGATGATGCCGGTGAAATGTTTGAAGGAGTTCGTGCCGATGGCCCAATTGTGTATGGATCTCCTTAGCTTAAGTACATCTCATCTGCTGCGATGGTCCGGAGTGAGAAGTGGTGATGGGACAGTGGGAGTGGTGGTGTGGTAATATGGATGCGAATAAGCAGTAGCAAAGCATCAGATCGGATCAGATATATGGGATGCGTTGCCCTACCAGACAAGCAGGCTGGCAGGCAGGCTGGCAGGTAGACAGGCAGATATGCAGACAGACAGGTGGGAGGACAGACAGACAGACAACGGAAGCAACAGCGTCTAATAAACAAATGCCATTACGCATGTCCATTGACCTCAACTTTGCCGCTGTTTCACCGCTCTCACTCGCCTCATTCGGTCACCGTATCTCAATCTCGACTTCCGAAAGACTTTACGATAACAGCTACACCTCGGTAGCCTCCGCTGGTAAAAATGACCTGGTCATCGGCTTAGAAGCACGTGTTAATAGCCTGTATCCTTGGAGAAGGTAGGACGAGAAAATCCATGCTTCACCCCAGCTCATTTTCTGTTCTGCCTGAAGAAGCTGTATTAATTCTTCCCATAGCGTCGACCTGATAACAAACTCGCCACAAGTAGCCGTTGATCGGAGCGGGCATGCGAAGTTTCGTTGGGGAAGTATTACCATGAGGTTCTTTAAATCAAATTTTGGCAGGCGGCCCAGTTGACCCTGGCAGCATAAGCAGGCTCTCCAGGCGGCCAGACCTAGCCTAAGCTCCCTGGGTGAGAGTGCAGAATAGCCGGTAGGCAACAGATTCCCTGCAGATACCGGTGCACCGGTGAGGATTGCATAGATCTCCGGATATCCAGGCTATCTGTGGAGCCTGCACAACAACCCAGGCACCCACAGGTTGCCAGTAGTCAACATGGAATCCAACTTCACCAGCTATCTGTAAGGTCAGCATGAACTCGGTGATACCTGGTAGCCACAAACCTATGTACAACCTCGCTAGTACTCTAGATTCTCGTCTGGTTTTCAAGTTGTGGCATGTCGAACTTGAGCTTAGCAAGGGTGCCCGCACTTGCGAGGATCTTTCGATGATACTTCCAGGTCGGACAGAAACTCCTGGATGACCCTCTTCGAGCACAGCTGGAAGATTGTGAGGGATTAGGGTGTCGAATGTTATTGAAACTGTCGGTACGAAGAGAAAAGGAAATGGAAAGGTTTGATCTCCCATTTACATGTATCTAGCACTAATCGGGAGATCGACAGCGCCTCTGCCACTTAGTCTCTGACGCTGTACGCCTGCACCTGGATGCTGGAAAAGCCGTACGTTATTCCAACCACGTACCCGTCACTCGCCAGTCTCCCCTATCACAAACTTTTCTTAGAGCCTCTCACTAGGAAAAAATGGATTGGGGTACTTCCGTATCCACGTCGAAATACGACCGTATTCTGTTGTGTTTTCGCGTTTTCTGAATCAGGAGGTTCACGTTAAAGACTTTATACCATATCATACATGTTCCGATAGACGGCCCCTGTTGATATACATGGGACCCCATCCCATATTGCGCGAAGCGAACAGGATGGAACTAGATACGAGAGGGGACGGGATTCTGAGTCCTGGGAGTGTTCCGGGACATTATCTTGTATAATAACTGGTAGAAAATCTTGCAGCCCCATGACGGTATAGTGCTTCAAATCATTTAGGATCTCTCCCAGATATCACGGTAAATCACACCACAACAACTCATATTGAAGCTCCATATATGATGTGGCGAAGTCACTATGCCATAGCTAAGCCATAAATATGAAGTCTCAGGCTACCCCAGACATATCCTGGAACCCCAGGGGATCGATCCCGTCTCGTTCCGTCCCATGTGCATCACTAGACGACCCGTAGCCTCGAATATCCTGTTCGCCGGTTGTTGGGTCGCCGAGTGGGGAAGGAGGACCGATCCTTCTGGGCACAGTATCAACTCCCCACACTCCCACTGCAGTGTGAGCTCCATCACGTCGTACCGCCCCCGAGTCGAGGCCTCGATCGAATCGGTAGCGTAAAAGATTGGAGATTGAGCCCTGCAATGACAAGTGTAAAGACCAGGATTCTCGACAAGCGGATGCTGCGGGAATATCATTTCTTATGCGCGCTTGAGTTTATTGTACTGAGATTTGCCGCCTCCCTATTAAGGGTTTAGAAGCTTGTCCCTACTGGGATGCCATGAATGATATTTGCAGCGGTAAAGTAGAGGGCAGCAGATCAACGAGAGCGGCTAATCTACGGGAAAAGAGTCGTCTTGGAGCATGCAAATGGAATTATATTCGTCTTGGGTTGAGGGAATTATGCAGTTTATAGGAAGGGTTTAGTTTCTTATATTGTTGAGTTAAATAGAAAGATGTGATTTTGGATGTTTGAAAAGGCAGAGAGAAGTATGGAAAGAACGGTTGCAAAGTAGTGCGGGTATGTATTCATCGTCCACCTCATCAGTAATAAAACAACTTTTGCAGGACACTGTAAAGACAAAAGGTATTATACGACACAACATTCCTCATCCTCCCCTATGTACACCTTCGTGGATCGTTTAGTTCTCCTTTCCCTCCCTACCCTCCTTAGCACCAACGACAGAAATAATAATGACATCTTTCTCGCGCTTTAATTTGAGCATAGAATACAGCTCCTCGGCATTGAATTTCTCGCCAAGATCCTTCTGGACACGAGCAAGCGCCTTCTGGAAGGTGAGCGGACGACCGTTCTTGAGCTGCTCCAGAAAGGCCTCAGCGGCAGCAGAGGAGACTGTGGGTTTCTTGGGGCTGTCGGTGGTGGTATCCTTTTTCTCCTTCTTAGACTTCTTTGCAGGGGTTTCCGAGGAGTCAGCGGCGGGGATCTCAGTTGTGTCGTCGGCCTTGCGCTTCTTGTCTTTCTTTCCCTTTTTGCTCTTCTTCTCTATTGGCGCATCGGTGACAGCTTCAACTCCGGTTTTGGATTCCTCTGCCTTAGGTACCTCCTCTATCTTGAGAGCCTCCTCTTTTTTGGCCTTCTTTTCCTTCTTGCTCTTCTTTTCCTTGGGTGCCTTTTCTGCAGTATTAACACCATTTGGGGCTTCCCTCTCCGCTTCAACCTCTTTGGGCGCCTCCGTGGTCATTGCCTTCTTGTCCTTTTTGGCCTTTTTCTCCTTCTTGGGCTCCTCAACAGCAGCCTCAACAGGGGCAGGCGCTTCCGTTATCTCAGCATCCTCTGCAGGCTTCTCCTCTGCAGGCTTCTCTGCGACCTTCTGTTGTTTTGCCTTCTTGCCCTTGGTAGCAGGGTCGCGGTAGAGGGCGCCTTGGTATTTTTGGTCTTCGCTGATGCAGCTCTATGCGTGGAGGGTCAACGCTGTTCTAAGTGGATGCGCAACAAAAGGTGCTGATAGGAAGGATGAATTGAAGTACGAACAGTGTGTGAGCGATAGTCAGTTCCGTTAAATGTAGTAGAGCAGTCAATACAGGTGAAGACGGCGTTGCGACAGCGGCCCTTGTGGGCATCGAGCTTCGGCTTCTTTACGACATCGTTGCAAGCTTCACAGTTGACTATTATTCATCAGACAATGTGCGAGAGAAGACAAGGATTGGTGGGAATTTGGGAGGCTACACACAGGAAACCATCTTGTTTTAAGTTAATGGAGAGGGCGTAGAGTAATATTTGAGGTAATGTTTGGTTGGAGAAAAGAGAGCTGGAGAAATTTTTAAAGGCTCTGAGTTAGCGCTGCACTAACGAAACTTAGTTTAGCGGCGATGCGTGTGGGTTAGGGCCTAGGCATCTAAGTCTGAAGCCAAAGACAACCTCTGTCTTTTAGTATTTACCATAGCTCATCCAAACCTTCCCCCGCCAACCTACCCGTTACCATTCCCATGTCAGACTCCGAAAGAGGTGCTATTGGGACGACACGCGCAACGAAAAGACTCAGAACCGACTCTAATCCATCACCGCCTCCCAACCCCGATCTCAAGCCTTCATCCCGCACCCCCGAAGACGACGGTACGAGATCTCGAGCACCTGCCACCGTTTATCTTTGCTAATACCCCTTAGACAGCTATTCCGATGATGACTTTGGCCCCGCGCTTCCCTCCGCCGCTGGCGTGCCTCACAAAAAGCGACGTACCCTCCCCCAAAAGCTCGAGAATGTTTACCTGGCCGCGTTACCGAAATCTCCTCGGTATTGCAAGTCGCTGATGCATCGCGACAATGTCGCATTCGTGACGATGACACCATCCACCGATTTCCTGATCACAACAAGCGTTGACGGCGTCGTCAAGTTCTGGAAGAAGATGGCCGAGGGGATTGAGTTCGTCAAGATGTTCCGTGCTCATCAGGGAGAGATTGTGAGTGTTAGTGTATCGAGTGACGGCAGGAGCTTTGCGAGCGCAGGGATGGATAAGAAGGTGGTTATTTTTGATGTGATGACATTTGGTATGCTTCCCCATTAAAGGTTCAGCTTAGGTCGTTGCTGAGGCTTAGAGATAGATCTATTGGCGACTATAACGCTTGAACATCCTCCACGGACAATATGCTGGGTGCACTGCCGAGGATCACCACTCCCCATGTTAGCCGTCTCCGATACTCTCAACCCAATAATTTCCATCTACGACGGCCGAGGCGAGAACCCCACACCCCTCCACACCCTCAGCAACATCCACCGAAGCGTTATCCACTTGATGGCCTTCAACGACAAGTATAACTGTGTAGTCTCTTGCGATGAGGGCGGCATGGTAGAATACTGGTCGCCGCGGCCCGAGCGCGACTTCGAAAAACCAGACAGCGTCTTCGAATATAAATCTAGCACTGGCCTCTTTGAGTTCAAAAAATCAAAATCTGTCCCTACCTCCCTTACCATCTCGCCTACGCAAGAATCATTCGCCACCTTCTCCTATCCCGACAGATTCACCCGCGTCTTTGACTTTCCTTCTGCAAAACTTACGCGCACTTACGATGAATCCCTTTCCACACTGACAACCCTCCAACAAGCGTTATCTTCTTCCAACAAGCTTCCAGACTTGGAATTCGGCCGCCGCATGGCTCTCGAGTCATCACTAGGCTTTGCGGAACTACAGAAGGCAAATATCATCTTCGATGAAACAGGAAATTTCATAATCTTCGGCTCCTTCTCCGGCATCAGAATCCGCAACCTATCCACCAACGAGATCATCCGCATCCTCGGAAGAGAGGAAACCATCCGCCCCATGAATCTAGCCGTGTACCAAGGCGCACCAGCAAAAAAAGGCATAGTAACCGTCGAGATGGCCGCCTCTTCAAACCCCCTCCTTGAAGAAGCCCAAGCCCGCGACCCAATGGTCATCTGCACCGCCGCCCAAAAACCACGCTTCTACATGTTCACCAACGACTCATCAGCCTCCAAATCAGACCGCGACGTCTACAACGAGAAACCCCTAAAAGAGGGCGCCTCCTCGTCTTCAAAATCCCTCGAACGTCGCCCCGGAGACACAGGCGTCGCCGCAATCATGCACACCTCTATGGGCGATATCCACCTCCGTCTCTTCCCCGAGGCGGCACCAAAGACGGTCGAAAACTTTGTTACCCATGCAAGAAACGGATACTACAACGGCACCATCTTCCACCGCGTCATCAAGAAGTTTATGATCCAAGGCGGCGACCCCATGGGTGATGGCACCGGCGGAGAAAGTATCTGGGGTGGAGAGTTTGAGGATGAGTTTAGCGCGTTAAGACATGATAAGCCATATACTCTCTCATCGGCTAATTATGGCCCGAACACCAATGGAAGCCAGTTTTTTATTACGACGGAAAAGACGGTACGTTTTTCTTCCCCCCCTCCCCTTCACAGATGAAGTGCTGATACGTGGTGGTGACAGCCGTGGTTGGATGGGAAACACACTATTTTTGGAAGAGCGACGCAGGGGCTAGATATTATCCATAAGATTGAGAATACTAGGACGTACAAAGAAAAGCCGGAGGAGGATATCAAGATTATCAACATCTCGATACTTTAGTGTGGGGGGTAGTTAGTTGTACGGATGTGATGTAGACTTTGCATGTAGTTGTAGAGAAATGTGTAGTCGTAGAGAAATGTGTAGTCGGAGAGAAATGTGTAGTCGTAGGGAAATATGTATCACCAGTTTTAACATAGTCCGCCTAACCGCAACTACGCAGCCGTGGCCCCGCATGGTATCTCACTCGGGCCCCAGGGCTTTACAGCCCAATACCGGTTTTTCTTATCTTTGAACGTCCGCTGACGCCTCTTCGCCGATTCGATACGACACTATACTCGTCCAGGGAAATGTCACACGCGCAAGTCGATGTATGATAACTGGCGCCATCCCTGTGTGGGGTAAACCTTAATCCGTCCCATCCATCTATTCATCCACCCACCTTGCACACATGTTCGGTATCTACCAAGTACTTGAGTACGCAGAAAAACATTTCATTCTATCTTGCGACCCCAGTTGGGTGCTGTCAGAGATGGAAGATACGTATGGAATGATGAGCTTTGTGGCGTCAAGATGCCCTGCAGGGCCACTTTGGCCAGCCATCCAGACTGACGTAGTTCCGACCCATTGCGAAGCGTAGGACTCGGAAATTATAAAGCCCCTTCAATAACTGAGCACCCAGCATCACTCGTACCGCTCAGCCCCTCCCCTCCGGACGGCATCGGCCCGCACAAAACAAAAAAAAAGCCAACCAGTGTATCACCATCGCACGCACTGGTGGACAAGCATGTAAACCTTAACCTTAACCCCCCGCGTAGGAGAAATTGT